>ENA-ORCR01000127-ORCR01000127.1-marine-metagenome-genome-assembly--contig:-NODE-127-length-83786-cov-9.248695_pt1 | contig 83786 bp, 85 predicted proteins | sample MGYA00237782_ERZ508514 | MGnify/ENA primary metagenome ERZ508514 (study PRJEB26185, sample SAMN06268960) | marine metagenome | isolation source: Eden Landing Ponds, San Francisco, CA, USA | place...
AGCCGCCGCCGACAGCGACAGCTCTCCGTCGGTTCGTCGACGATCTTCTCGTCAAGACCACCCAGCACAACCGCTCCGCCACAGAACTCAGGCTTCAGAAACAGCTAGCTGAGGATGCTTTGTGAGGTACTGAAATTAAGCTCGATGTTTCCAAAGAGGATCACGGACTCCTCGATGGGACGTTTGAGCAGTTCCGACGAGCGGCCCAATACGTCGCGGACCACGGGTGGAACGACAACCCCTACGAGATCACGGATACGAAGAACACACTCCACGATGAGACGTATTCTGACGTTCGTGAACAACTCACTCTCCAATCAAGTCTGGTTCAATCCGCCCGTAACCTCGCGGCGACAGCACTCGGAAACTGTAAAGATCGAATCATCGAAGACGGTGAAAAGCCAGTAAACCCGAGTTTCGAGGCAGCGTCGTCGTGTACAACGACCGGACTATCACCTACAACGACGACCACGTTTCTCTCGCTACAACAGACAAGCGTGTGACTGCAGAGTTTGTTACACCAGTCAATGAAGAGGGAACGCTGTTCGAAGAGTATTGGACTGATGAGTGGGAGAAAGGCGAAGCAACGCTCCACAAACGTGATGGAACCTACTACCTCCACGTCGCTGTGAAGAAAGAAGTCGGATCCGATTCTAGTGACGAAGAAACCGAGAACGGAGTGGTTCTCGGTGTCGATTTGAACGTGGATGGGTACCTTGCCGTCACCAGTACAGGAGCGTTCTTCGGTAATGCTGACTACCTCAACCACAAACGAGATCAATACGAACGTCGTCGCGGAAATCTACAACAGGCTGGGACTCGGTCAGCTCACCTCACGATCAAATCGATTGGTGATAGATTCGCTCAATGGAGTGCTGACTATCTCCACCGAGTATCGAAAGCGATTATTCAAGAAGCTGTGGAAAATGAGTGTACGGCTATCGCGTTTGAGAACTTGAAACACATCCGTAAGCGCATCTCGAACGCTTCTAAGTTCCAACAATGGGCGTTCAAGGAACTGCAACGACACGTCAAGTACAAAGCTGAAGAGTATGGTATCGATGTGGATGATGTGTCTCCGTCGTACACTTCTCAACAGTGTAGTCACAGTGAGTGTGGGTTCACGCACGAGAATAACCGTGATGGTGACGAGTTTGAGTGTGTGAAATGTGGAAAGCAACTGCACGCCGATTATAACGCCGCTCGAAATGTTGGGTGGCGTCTTGTTCAGCACTGGCTCAAGTCTGGTGCTGAACGAGCCACAAGTCAACTGGCTCTCAAGTCAGGGACGTTGAACGCGAATGGCCGATTTCGGCCTACTGCATTGCGCAGTTAGAGCGGGAGTCCACTGACAAGCCTCGGGGCTTGACCCCGAGGCAGTTGACCCGCGCCGCTAGTACGACGAGAAGGTAACTTTCTTTTTGTTTGTCAACATTACTAATCACATGACAACCAGCTTCTCGGCGAGCATTGATGTCGACTACACTGACGGTGAGGGTGAGGATCCCGGGGATTATCCGTCGATTCAGCACAAACTCGAGAAGGCGATCGAAGTCACTCGGCAGGGACTCGAAGAGTACGACAACCCGGCTGTGATGTGGACGGGCGGGAAAGACTCTACGCTGACGCTGTACTTCATCAACCAAGTCGCCGAAGAGTATGGCTACGAGAAGCCGACTGCGGTGTTCATCGACCACTTCCAGCACTTCGACGACATCACCGACTTCGTCGAGCACTGGGCTGACGAGTGGGATATCGAACTCGTGTACGCCCGCAACGAGGACGTGGGCGCGTACGTCGACGAGCACGGGCTCGAACCCGGCGACGACATTCCGGTCGACGAGCTGAACGAGCAGAACCAGCACCACATCCGTGACATCCTCGAGTTCGAGGAGGACACCTTCCCGTTCCTGCTCGACACCTACGTCGGGAACCACCTGCTGAAGACCGTCGCGCTCAACAACGCCCTCGAGGCGCACGACATCGACGGCGTGATTTCGGGCGTGCGCTGGGACGAGCAGGAGGCCCGCGCCGACGAGACGTTCTTCTCGCCACGGCACGACCCCGATCTCTTCCCACCGCACGACCGCATCCAGCCCATCCTGCAGTTCGCCGAGGCCGACGTGTGGGACGCCTTCTGGAACTACGTCGTCCCCGACACCGTCGAGGCGTTCCCCGACGAGGGGTACGTCCCGCAGGCCGACGACGACCTCCCGGAGGGCGTCACGCAGGAGGACGTCCCCATCTCGCCGAAGTACTTTGCCGGGTTCCGCTCGCTCGGCAGCGAGGTCAGCACCGAGAAGACGACCGAGGAGCCCGCGTGGCTCCAGGACCTCGAGGACACAACCGAGCGCGCCGGCCGTGCCCAGGACAAGGAAGATCTGATGGAGCGCCTGCGCGACCTCGGCTATATGTGAACTGAACGGCTAGTGGCTGCGATCGGTACTCCTCTATCTCATGTTCCCGATCGAGCATTTCATTGTTGCGGCTGGGCCTGTCATCGCATACAGTTTCGTCCACGATCGGCGGCTCCCACCGCTGCAGCTCTTCGCAATCGTTTTCGTCGGCAGCCAGCTGCCGGACCTGATCGACAAGCCGCTCGCCCACCAGTTTCATATTCTTCCGAGCGGCCGCGTTTTCATCCACTCACTCCCGATCGCGATTCCGATCAGCTGTCTCGTCGGGTGGTACGCATGGCAGACCGATCGGCCCCGGGCCGGTGGCGCATTCGTGTTCGCGTACTTCTCACACCTTGTCGCGGACAACTGGCGGGTACTGTCGCCGCCAAATCCGACTCTATCTAGAGATCTGCTGTGGCCGCTTCGACCAGCGATGTCGCGACCACGTGTTCCGTCGTGGGCTGGTGTGCACTCGATTAATATCCACTTGTGGACCGCATTTTCGATCATCGTCGTGGCGATTGCCACCTACTACCTCTACCGAGATCTCGGTATGCAGCTCCACTCTGACAGAAGCTGATATGTCTCGAACAAACTCCACCTCCGGTCGCAACTGTCCACACCGAGGGATACGTTGATATGGGACTGAGCAAAACGTGACGTATGACCGACACACCACTCCGTGCGACGGTTACCCAACGTGGCGTCGTCGTCACACCGGACGAGCATGTCCTCGTCGTTCAGCGAGCGTCCGATGGAGGGTGGGAACTCCCCGGTGGCCGCCTCGATCATCGGGAGGACGCCGTCAAAGGGCTCGTGCGTGAGCTACGCGAGGAGACATCACTCACCCCGGAGATCGTCGCCCCGGTAGACACGATCGCGTGGGTGAACGATGACGGTAATGGACGATTTGGTGTGTACTACTACTGTCGCGGTGCTCGTCAAACGGTGTCGCTCTCAGCCGAACACGACGCCGCCGAGTGGGAGTCGGTGCAGGCGGCCACATCACGATTGAGCGATCCGCAGACGGCAGCCGTCGAGGCAGCTGTCGCCCGCCACCAGCGTGTGACCGACCGTGACTCGGTCGGCGTCACCCCGGCACACCAGGAATGACGAATACTCGTGAGTGGTGCCGAACTATCGATCCGGACAGAAGGGCATGAATTGCTCGACCGACGCTTCTCGACGGCACCTGTGAGTCGAGACACATGATGCAATCTTGTGGACATGCGGCCGTCGGCTACCTCTGTTATGAACGCTAGGTTAGCCACTTATGTCGGTATGTGTGTTTCCTAACGAGTTGGACCGTGGCATCATCGAGTTTTTTCCTCACGCTTGAGCCGGCGGCAGTACCCAAATGTGGGGTAGTACTCACCGTTGTCGCGGTCATCGTGTGGGTGACAGACGGGAAGCTCGGACTCTATTTCTTTCGTGGTTAAGCCCTCTCAACGTTCATTGGTCGGTTTCGTGGGTGAGCCTTGGAGTGTTCGCGACGCGTCGATCACTCCACTCTGGTCATCTTAAGATTTGACATTTTTCTTGCGTTCGCGCAGCGACGCGGTGGTCAAGCTTCCCCACTAGAATCGCTACCACCAGCCTCACGTGGAGCGACAAGCGCGGTGACCTCTGTGAGTGTTCCGTCTTCGATGCCACCCCCACCGGTAAGATCCCAAGTGAGCTCGATGGGGAACGCCTCGCCGTAGTCAGCACGAACAATTGTCTCTGGCGGCACCACCTCGAGGACGGCGGCGAGTTCGTCGACCGGGAACCACGCTCGGGCGGGCCCAGGGCTCTCCGAGCCGGGAAGATCACCTCGCGGACGGCGATATCGTATATCGGGCGTCGCTGTCGTGGACGCAGGAGATGCCCCTTCAAGGTAGAACACGTCGTCGACTTCGTCGTAGCCGAACGCGACGGTATCCGACCGATCGCTGAAGTAGTTGACGGCGTAGGCCAACTCGCCGGCGTTGTGGTAGGTCGTTGCCCCTTGCGGTGGATCTCCAACTTCGGGGAGCTCGACAGCTGTGTCCGTGTCGACATGCTGGGTCTGGATGAATGAGGGCACCTCTACGGTGAGTGCCGCCGTATCAGGCTCGTACGTGAGCCGCGCGGGCTCGTCAGTGCGGCGTTCGGCTGCGAGGATATCTTGTAGCGCGCCGGGATCGAGACTGATTGTTCCCGGAGCGGCGGTGTATTGATCACATAGCGTTTTGTGGAGGGTTGCCTCAACGGCAGTCACCATGGCATCGCCGACACTCGCGGCGACCAGCCCGTCGTCGGCAATCGCGAGTTCGGTGGGGCCATCGACGGCCGTCAGTGGAGTGAGAAATCGGTGGAGGTAGCGCTGTTCGAGTATCACTTCAAGCTGCGGCGGGGTCGACGAAGATGTGGGGAGCCACGAGCGCATTCGATCAGGACTATCAGCCCATCAACAGGTATGTTTCGATGTGGCTCGGTATTGGCCGGTCTGTCGGCGCCGTATCTTGACGTCGGCGGCCCGCCACTAGCTAACAGCCGAGAGCGTCTATTGGGCGTGGTCGCTCACTCTGAGACGAGTACTCGATCGCTACACATTTCGACCGGTGGGTGACTCGTTACCGACCCGATCAGCAACTCGGAGTCCCGAAAGTAGCAGCGCGAGGAGCCCAAGGAGCGCACCGAGCCCGGCTCTCCCTACCGCTGTTGCCGTGAGCCCATTTCGGGCGATCGCTGCCAGCAGCGTTCCCCCAACTAGTGCTGTCCCCCCACTGCCCACCACGAGGAGGCCATGCCGGACCGTGAGCGGGACCTGGTAAGTCACCCAGTTGGCACGCGTGATCTGTCCAGCAAGTCCGAGTGTGCCGCCGGCGACGAGTGCCGTTCCGACGCCAAGATACATCGGCTGGAGGGCGCCAACACCCGAGTGAGTTACTCCTACCGCGAGATAGCTCGCCCCGAGTCCCACCGCAACGCCGCTTGCGATCTGGGTGAGTCGCGTGAGCGATCGGAGCGACTCGATCGGCGAGCCAGTTACCATTTCAGGGGTCGCCCGCTCGCGGATCGTGTATGCCCACCGATCAGTGACAAGTGTGGTACCGACAAACAGACCAACTGTAGCCGCCGCAACTAGGTATGAGTCTGAGGGATCGAGAACATCGAGCGTTTCGTGAAACCAGAACACGTTCATGAACGCGGAGCTGTGAAGCGTTTTGAGCTCGGCCGCATACACCGGGCTCACCCAGTGGATATCGGGCATCATCCCCCAGATCCCGCCACACAGCGTGAGGGAGCGAGCATACTGTGTCGATGGGAGGAGATACAGCGTTGCCAGCGCCGTCAGTGTGGCTCCGACCGCAAAGTGAGTCAGCGCTAGAGACATTATCTCGTGGAAAGCAAGCAGTGGGCAAAAACTCCCGCGGTCGCTGTGTGTCTCTGTTGAGCCGATATTTCCAGACTAACAATGTCGCTGTGTGTGCAATACCATGTATGAGCATTCGGCGGGAGACAATTTTTCGTTTTCAGCGGTTCTGTTATCGGTGGAAACTTCTCAAACACCCGTTCGGGTACGAATACGCAAAACGCAGAATAACCTGTTCAGGAAAGCACAAACCGGTAGACGACAATTGACAGCGATCCACTGGGCTAGCCGTGGTCTCCGGTACCATGTGGAGAGTCTCACGGCCGAGTACACCGGTACGCCGAGAAAGCGCCCTGTAACAAAGCCCGCTGTTGGTGATAGACAGCTATGACACTGCGTCGACTCGCCGCAATCATGGGGTTCTGCTTCATGCTCGTTGCGGTGTTGTTTGTTGTCCATCTCTTTGTGCTGTTGTGGGTGACTGGGGAGGATCACATCGTGTTATACGTCGATCTATTCCACGAGCGAACGATCGAACTATGGGTCGTGTTTGTCGGGTTTTGTCTGGTTCCAGTCACGATTTATGAGGTCGATGCGTTGTTACAGAACGAGTGAGAACGGACCGATATTGAGATAGTGGTAAATATCGTGTTATTGAGCGCTGTAGGCGTCTCACCCCCGATCACCTACCTGAAGATCTCACTGTTGGTAGGGAGAGTTCAAAACCTTATGTGTCATCTGAGTACTGAATAGCTCTATTTGTTACATAAGGCACAGAGCAGCTGTCAGTGCCGACGATATCGAGGATCGCCTCGATGATTTCGAGGTACGCATGATTTGGTTAAAATAGGAGTCCACTGACAAGCTTCGGGGCTTAACTCTGAGGTGGTTGACACGGAGGAAGCGGTCAATACTGTACGAGGCTCTCACCGTCGAAGTCGGCGTCGCGTTCGACGTTCACCAGATCGAGGTCTCGGCGAGCGTCGACGTCGATTACACCGACGGTCAGGGCGGGACCCCGTCCAACTACCCGTCGCTACAACACAAAATCGAGAAGGCGGTTGAGGTCACCCGACGCGGCCTCGAACAGTACGACAATCCCGCGGTCATGTGGACAGGTGGCAAAGACTCGACGTTGACGCTGTACTTCATCAACTAGGTTGCCGAGGAGTACGGCTACGAGAAGCCGACTGCGGTGTTCATCGATCACTTTCAGCACTTCGACGACATCACCGACTTTGTCGAACACTGGGCTGATGAGTGGGAGATCGAACTCGTATACGCCCGCAACGACGATGTCGGCGCGCATGTCGAAGACCACGACCTCGAACCTGGCGACGACATCCCTGTCGACGCCCTTTCGGAACATAACTAGCACCATATTCGCGACATCCTCGAGTACGAGGAGGACACGTTCCCGTTCCTCTTGGACACCTACGTCGGGAACCACCTGCTGAAAACGGTCGCGCTTAACGACGCCTTAGAGGAGTACGACATCGACGGCGTCATCTCGGGTGTCCGCTGGGACGAACAAGAAGCGCGCGCCGACGAGACGTTCTTCTCGCCGCGACACAACCGGGGCCTGTTCCCGCCGCACGACCGTATCCAGCCCATCCTCCAGTTCGCTGAGGCTGACGTGTGGAACGCCTTCTGGAATTTCGTTGTGCCGGACACCGTCGAGGCGTTCCCCGACGAGGGGTACGTCCCGCAGGCTGATGACGACCTCCCCGAGGGCATCAGCCAAGAGGATATCCCGATCTCGCCGAAGTACTTCGCCGGCTTCCGCTCGCTCGGGAGCGAGGTCAGCACGGAGAAGACGACCGAGGAGCCCGCGTGGCTCCAGAACCTCGAGGACACGACCGAGCGCGCCGGCCGCGCCCAGGACAAGCAGGACCTGATGGAGCGCCTGCGCGACCTCGGGTATATGTAATATTCAGTGTAAAGGACAATGTTATTAATTTCGTCACTAACCCTAACCTAATACTTGAGAAATTAGTATTTCTCATAATTCAACAACTAAGTGTCTATTTCTAAGGGCATCAATGTTAGAGAGTGGCATTATTGAGAGCGACGAAGCAGGAGTTGTTTTTTGTTGAATCGTCTCAACCAGCATTTCCGCGTGTTCCAACCCAGTCGAGAACTCTACTGTAAACCCGGACGAGAAGCGCTCAAACAGGCTATCAAAGCTACGCTCTGAGATCAACAATGTGCTCCACACGAGCGTGAGATGTGACCCCGTGCTGTCAGTAAAAGAACGTCATCCGTGAAGATGAAGCATCACCCTGTATATTGGATCGATCCTATCCGGTGATCGGTCCTGAAGATGTTTGATCTCCGCTATATCAATGACTCCAACACGTAGGGATGTGACAGAATAGGTGAGAAATCCAACAGGTGGTACGACAATCAAGGCAACGAACCCTGAAAGTATGGCTGCCAGTCCAAACACGACTGGTGTTGCTACAAGTGCTGCGATCACGATCTTTGTCGCTCGGAGGTCACCAATTGGGTCGAACCCAATTCGATGTGCTGTCCAGCTGTGTAAAAAAAACATAGATCCGTACCCGATCGATGTCGCAACCGCAGCTCCATACATCCCGTAACGTGGGATCAAGAGTATATTCAACACGAGATTTAACATAGCCGCTGTTCCGGTAGCCAATACGAGTGCCCGTAACTCACCTTTTCCCTGCCCAATCGCGAAGATGGGCCTTGACAGTGCTAGGCCTAGGACACCAGGTAATAATAGTAGCAACGGCCCGACGGCAGGTGTGAAATCCTGTCCAAAGTAGAGTGGAACGAACTCGTCAACAAGCGCTGCTAGTCCAAGACCCATAATGACAATGAAAGAAAGGTTTATTCTTGTCGCTGTTGAGGCGATATTGGTTATTCGCTCGCGTTGGTCCTTGGACCACATCTCCGATGTTGACTGTACTAATGTGTACTGAATCGCTGTCGGAACCATCCATAGGAACTCAGCCATAACAAGAGATGCCCGATAGAACCCCGTTTCAGAATCACCAACTAGCGGCCGGAGAAGCAGAATATCGACATTATATAAAGAGATGGTAAGGAACGCGAGCAAGACACTGTAGACGTTGAACGTGAGTAAGTCGTACCGTGAAATCGTCTCAGGAGTTGATCTCAACAGCATTCCAAATGATAATTTATCTCTTATAGCCCAGAAGGCGACTATCCCGACGAGCAGCATCCCGACAATATGACCAGCCAATAATCCGGAGACACCAAGTCCATAGTACAGGAGAACAAGGGCGACAGCAGCATAAACGACTTTTTCCACCATTTGTAGTGGCTCTGAGTAATGCTCTAGACCGAACCCCATCAGCGCGCCTCTTCCCATAGAATAAAATTGACTTATAAACAGATACACCCCGAGAACAATGAAGTACGTTTGAAACTCGGGACCCAATAAAGAGACTACTAATGACGATTGAGAGGCGATCATAAGGGCGATCGTCAGTGCGCCTGTAATGAGGATAGAGATCCGAAAATAAAACGAGAAGACGACATCAGTCCACCTCTCAATAGAACGGTCTTCTGCGATGTACTTCCTGATCCCATTAAATATTCCGGAGTTAGTGAACACAGTTAGTACGCTAAAAGTAGACATGATGAGAGCGTAGTCCCCATATCCGCCACTTCCGAGTAGCCGGACGATCAAGGGTGTCGTGAGTATACCGATCACGAGAACGCCGATCTTCGTCCCGAAGATAGAGAGAAAGGATCGGAGGATATCTCGCTTCATTCACGCCGTATTAGTGAACAGCCTACTGAACAGGTTGTTCTGTTGTACCGTGTCAAGCGTCTCTCGAAGGGTCATCGTTTCGTCTTCCCACCGGTCATTCATTTGTTCGACTGTACTAACTAAGGCGTCAACATCTATCTGTTCCCGACCCTCGAAAAAGTAGTCAGATTGTCGGAACTTACTCAACAGTTCCCTGTACTTGACGGCCCAGCCGATGGCGATTACGGGTACGACGTGTTTGTACGCGTGAACGATAGAATGATATCGGGAGGCGATCAGGAAATCGCACTGTTCGATGATGTGTTCTAGTTCTGGAGCGTTGAAATCTTCCTCGAACAGCTGGACTGCCTCGGTTTCACTGAACCGGTTTTTGATCTCCTGGCAGTGGTCTAAGTCCTCAATAGAATGACGGAAAACATAGACTGTCTTACCTGCGTCGAGTAGCTCCTCGATCGCTGCCTCGTACAGCGAGTAGATCTCATCGTCGTCACCCCGATCGAACACCTTCGAGTTCGGGACGATTCCCACCGCATCGGCGTTGAGGCTCTTATATTCGAAGTCAGGATCGGTTGCGTAGACGTTGTCGAGATCATACCCCTCGGTTTGTAACACGATATCGAACTCCCGCTGTACGTTGCTCCTTGTGTACGGTGCGAGTGCTTTGACGCCCGCCTGCTCTCGCGGACAGACGATCTCCGGATACGTGAGGTACGTCTGTATAAGCGGATTGAACGCATGCTTCACTCCGGTAGAGTAGTCGAACGGGCCGATAGACTGGGGAAAAATAAACATCGGGATATCGTACTCCTTCGCGAGGAGAATGTTCACGAGGTATGTGAATGACCTTTTCAAACCCATCTGGGAGGAGAGTGCGAAGCCATTAATGTCGATCAGCATCTCACAGTTTGTAAAGACGTTTCGAACCTTCTCACGGTCATGTCTCGAGAGCTGTTTCGTATTCACCACGTCCAGATCAGGAGAGAGGAGCGACATCTGAACCTCTGAATCCCATGGAAGTATCTCGAACTCGTACTGTGCCTTTTCTTTGGGGTCCCGTTCGTAGTCACGTCTCGAAAGGAGATAGATGTCCTTCTCGGGATATCGCTTCGTCATCTGATCGACGACAGTGAACGTCATCGCCTGTGCACCCTTGTTGAATAGTTCCCCGCCGACGATAGCGATCGAGTCACCGTCACCGTATTCTGTCTGCTCGCCCCCAGCGAACAAGATATCCGAAAAAAGTCGAAATTCGACGATAGCGCCCAGTAACGCGTTTCGAGTCATATTTCGATAGCCGCTATTCATAGATTGTACACGTTCTGGGATAGACATAATATGTTCGATATCTCGATCAAAGATAGAGTTGAAGTGCCACCCGACCGTTTGGTTCCATAGATGGTTTCGGTATTCGCCCGAGCGCGGTCAGTCTACCAAGAAGAGGGGATCGCTCCGCTCTTACGGAAAGGTGTACGCTTCGCGCTTCGGCAGTTCTTCACACATGTCATCTGGAAGATCCTGCCAAAGAGCCGGACCCTCAAGTTAATTTCTCGGTCACGGGTTCTGACAGCGCTATACTTCTTTCTCACGGGAACATTCTATCGTGAACAGCGGGCCGTCCTATCCGGGATCGCGGCGTACGAGGAGCTGGAAACACAACGAAAGGCCCCACGTCACCGGATTATCCGGAATGTCCACCGAATCGAGAAGGGACTCTCGATGCGGGATCGACGGGACGTGTTCGCCGAGTCGTACATCGGAGACATTGTTGGTGACTTGGTAGCTGCGTGGGATTCGGATACCGACGACGAACAGCTACTCTGGGCAGTCGATGTGCTGTCGGAGTACTTCGACACTGTCGAACGAACGAAGACCATCGCCGAAGCCGAGTCCGAGTTCACGGAGTTCCTCTCGGAGATCGAGTACACGCCAGATAATCGTGTTCCCTTCCCCCGCCGCGAGTTAGATGAGCCACCGGTGTCGTCAGAAGCGATGGAACAGTTGGCCGTCCAGCGAACGAGCACCCGTTGGTTCCAGGACCGGGACATTCCTAGAGCAGAAGTCGACGAAGCGTTGGAAGTCGCTATGCAGTCGCCTAGTGCGTGTAATCGTCAATCGTACGAGTACCGTCTGTACGACGATCCCGAACTCATAGACGAAATCTCGTCACTAGCGATTGGCGCGTCAGGGTACAGCGACAACATCCCGTGCCTCGCGGTGATCGTTGGCAAACAGCGAGCCTATTTCAACGACCGCGACAAACATGTGATTTACATCGATGCCAGTCTCTCGGCGATGGCGCTTCAGTTCGCGCTGGAGACTCGAGGGCTCGCATCCTGTTGTATCAACTGGCCGGCGATCCCAGAGAACGAACGAAAGGTGGAGTCACTTCTCGATCTCGATCCCGATGAGAGCGTAGTCATGCTCATGGCGATCGGTTACCCCGACCCGGATGGAATGATCCCGTACTCCGAGAAGAAACCGGTCGAATCGGTACGGTCATACAACGAAGCGTGACACAGTGTTTGCGTCATTGCTCTGTCCAGAGTCCAAGTCCGTCATCAGTGTGTACTGATGACCTTCTGAACCTGTCGCGTCTGTTCTGGAATGAAAGCCTGCTAAGTCCCAAGCGTGTGTGAAGAGGTACTGGGGTTGTCAAAGGCCGATGATTCAACAGCGTCAGAGAATGCGTGGTTCTGATTGGCCTACCTTTCAAGGACTCACTCTCATGAGAAGATGTCCGGATGCTGTCAGCACCCGGCGGCGAGCCCGAATGGTGTGGCTCCCTTCACGCACAAACCGCCTCACAGGAACATGTACTTCCTCGGAATCGACCTTCATAGAGATGGGTCGCACGTGTTTGTTTTGACGACGATGCCGAGGTCGTCGAAGAGATTCGCGTCGTAAACACGGATCTCGACGACGTTGCCGAAGAATACGCTGGAGCCAAAGCGCCGCTCGAAGCAATCAGCAACTACTACACGGTCTACGACACCCTTGACGAACACCTTGACGTGTTTGTCACATTTCATATACAATCTAAGGTGATCGGCTATGCTGAAGTGGATTTGTTGACTCGATGGAAACGCTGCTACCCTAGCAGAGCGTGAAACAAGATATGGGGCGCAAGAGGCCGACCTGGATTTCGTGCCACAGAGCACGTTTTGTTGACTGGTCCGTGTGCGAAGGAAGCCGAGTCATGGGCGTTACAGCCCGGATGCCGCGCCCCGCGGCATCCGGGAAAGCCCGAATAGGTGAATCTCTGCTTCACGCACTGGCGTCCCGGGTGAACCAACCATGTACCTCGGAATCGACGTCCACAAACGGTACGCACAGGTGGCAGTAATGGATGAGGCTGGGAAGATCGTCGAAGAGGTTCGCGTCGAGAACGCGAACCTCGACGAGCTCGCCCAGCGGTACGCCGGCGCACAAGCCGTGCTTGAGGCGACCTCCAACTACTACCACATCCACGATACGCTGTCGGAGCACTTGGATGTGACCGTTGCTCATCCGAAAAAGATCAACCAGATCGCAGACACCGACAAGAAAACCGACCGCGTTGACGCCAAAGAACTCGCGCGGATGCTCCGGTTAAATTCGGTGCCTGAAAGCTACGTTCCGACCGAGGAGGTCAGGGAAGCCCGCGCACTCGTGCGCGGGCGACAGACCCTGGTCGAAAACCGTACCAAGTACGCCAACAAGGTCCATGGACTCCTCTCCGATCACGGCATCACCGAAGACGTGAAACCGCTAACCGTGGAGGGACGAGAGTCCCTGCGGGGACTCTCGATCCCGACGCCGTTCGACACGCTGCTCGAGTCGTACCTCGACCTGATCGAGTCGCTCACCGAAGAGATTCAGAAGCTCGATGAGACGATCGAAGAGCGCGCTGGGTCTCTGAAGGAGACCCAGCTGCTCATGACGATTCCAGGTGTGAGTTACTACACGGCGCTGACAATCTACGCGGAGTTAGGCGGGATCGACCGGTTTGACGGTGACAAGGAGGTTGTCAGTTACGTGGGATTGAACCCGGTGATCCGCGAGTCAGGCGACTCGCGGATCGAAGGGGGCATTTCGAAACGTGGATCAGGGCGTGTACGATGGCTGCTCGTCCAAGCAGCAAACACCGCAGTTCATACGAGTAACGACGAGTATCTGAGTCGGTTTTACGACCGGTTAGCAAGCCGGAAGAACTCACAGAAAGCGATCGTGGCAGCAGCTCGGAAGATGCTGGTATCGATCTACCACATGCTTGATCGGGGAGAAGCGTACGATCCACCGGGTGTAACCGCATAGACGAGGGATCTGAGGGCCGCCGGACCGGCGGCCCTCAGTGGCCGGCCGAGGCCCTCCGTGAGCGTCAGCTATCGCCAGACAGCGACCGCACCGCAGACACGTTCCGACCGCCTGCCGGTTGTGAGAACAGCAGATCCCCGGACGGCGTAATTATTTTGTCGTTAGACGTGGTTTGCCCGGGTAGCAGCGTTTCCATAGGTGAAATCCTCATCAGATGATAGGTTTACACTCTTAATCGCTCAATACAGGGGTACCAGAGGACTTAAGTCACGATGTTCAATATTTTAGATTAATGCTTCGGAAACTGATTGATAATTACATAAATGAGTACCAACAGTCGGACTGGAAGTTTCATACGCGATATATGGGTCCGATACTGCTTAATCTCAGCCTGCTGGCTGTGTTGATCGTGGTTGTGGGTACTGCTCGAATCTATTATGAACTTTCAAATTTTGAATTATTTCTCTTAGTTTCAATCAACTGTGTTATTGTTCCCATCGTAATGTGGTACCCAATCCGAAAGGCTGGCTTTTAGCATAGTGGCTCTTTTGAAATCCTCAGAGGGTTACATGTTCGCCGTATAATCCGACGAGATGAAGCCCCTCCCGAAGTCGCAGATTCTCCGGTTTACTGAGAAGGCGATCCATCTGGCCCGCCGAGCAGTTTCTCGATACTCCTCGAAGTTCTCTAAACACCGCTATACACTCCCGCAGCACGTTGTTCTGCTCTGTCTCAAAGTGCGGAAGAACACGACCTACCGTGGCCTACTTGACGAACTGATCGAGATGCCACGCATCCGTCGTGTCCTCGGGCTAACCGAGCTTCCTACTGCTTCAACGCTGTGTAAGGCGTTCAACCGGCTTGATATGGCTGTGTGGCGTATCATTTTGACTCTCTCAGCGACGTTACTTCCGACAAGCGGCGTTGTTGGTGTTGATGCGTCAGGGTTCGACCGTAGTCACGCTTCGAAACACTACACAAAACGTGCCGAACTCACGATTCAGCAGCTCAAGGTGACGTTGCTGGTCGATGCGAAGGTGAACGCAATTCTCGATCTACACGTGACGACGACTCGAAAACACGATAGCCAGATCGCTCCGTCGTTGATCAAGCGCAACCCCGAGTGTATCGATATTCTCCTCGGAGACAAAGGCTACGACGATCAGAAAATCAGGCGGCTCGCCCGGCAACACGAGGTTCGGCCACTGATTAAACATCGTGAGTTCACACCGCTCCATAAGGCATGGAACGCACGCTTAGACGCCGATCTCTACGGACAACGGAGTCAATCCGAGACGGTGAACTCAACGCTCAAGCGAAAGTATGGTGCGTTCGTCCGCTCACGACGCTGGTGGAAACAGTTCCGTGAACTCACCATTGCTTGTCTCATTCATAATGTAGATCGATCACTCTGAGCGGCCAATACAGCACCTGCGTGGATTGACGCACAACCCGGCCAGTAAAGTGTAGTGTGAGCGAACGACCACTATGCGACGGTCGATTCGGTACGCCCTCTCGACGGTTGTCGGTCTGGGCGTGATGACGCCGGTGGTAATCGTCGGTGGCAGTAGCCTCAGCGTCCTCGTAGCGATTCCGTTCATATACGGGGCGACAACAGAGCTCATGCTCGACAATCTCACAAAATTCCGACAAACTATGCGTGGCGAGTCACGGAAGATCGGGATGATTGGCGCCGGTATCAGCGCTGGAAGCACAACCGGCCTGCTACAGCAGTCAGTCGCAGTAGGAATTGTGGGATTCGGGCTATTCATTTTCGGCATAGCGCTGACCATCGCAGATCCTGTAATCGTTGTAGACCCTGACAGTCAGTAGACCGGTACGGCTCGCGGTAACGGGCTGTATTGAGTTTTAAATACGCAGCTCTCACCGACCGGCTGTTTCAGGCGAAAATATATCTGAAGAATGGGATTTCAACAGAGCCGCTGAAGTGAAAAACGACCGACTTGACACGAAGTTGCTCGCGCACCTTCGCCGAGCCGGCATGATCGCTGGGAGTTACGTCTCACCCGAAGAGCTCCGGGAGCGCCGCGCACTTGTGTGCGACCGGAAAGAGACTCGTTGAAAAGCGTCTGACTCCAAAAGCAAAGTCTACGCCCTACTCGACAAATACGGGATCACTTACGACTGGACTCTGTTCAGCGTGAACGAGCGAGAAATCCTCGCCAGCGAAGATCCCTCTCTCTCGGTGTGGTCGGTGATCTGTTGATAGAGTCGTTCCTCTCGATCATCGATGATTTAACCGCTCAGATTGATAAAATCGAAACCATAATCGAAGAAACCGCTGCGTCTCTGGAGGAGACACAGCTATTGATGACAATACCCGGCGTGAGTTTCTTCTCGTCGTTGATGATCACCTCGGAAATCGGGGAGATCGACCGGTTCGACGAGGCGAAGCAGGTGGTGAGTTACGCGGACTGGATCCGGTCGTCCGCGAGTCAGGGGACTTGCAGACAGAAGGATCGATCTCGAAGCGCGGAAGTGGAGACTTACGCTGGGTCCTCGTTTAGTGTGTTCAAACGCGGTTTACTGGTGTAACGATCCGTATCTTGGACGGTTCTACGCTTGATTGAAACAGCGAAAGAACCACCAGATAGCGATCGTTGTAACAGAGCGAAAATTGCTCGTGTCCATCTTCCATATGCTGGAGCGTAAGGAGGTGGGCTCCACCAAAGGTGAGTGCTGAAGGCCGCCGATCCAGCGACCCTCATCGCCCGGTCACAGCGGGTGTGAGCCACAGCTATTGCGTTCCCGGTTCAACCGCTTGCCGGCGGGCACCTGAGCTATCACCGTCTCTGTTTGTAATTTTCTCGCGTAACCAACCGGATCGTCCAGGCGAACATATCGTAGACGTAGCTTATTGAACTAGCAGGTTGTCATAAGTGTTGAATCATGGGGTCTTGATCACCTCAGTCCCTCTTCGCACACCATGGGAACTTAGCAGGCTTTCATCCCATCAGAGCAGAATCAAGCAGGAGCTTAAAGTAAACTGACTTTAATTATTCGATAACTGTGACCAGAGTAAGTATAATAATACCAACATATAATAGGCCAGATATGTTACGATTGGCTATGAAGACTGCCATAGGCCAAAGTTATGAAGATATGGAGATAATCATTGTTGATGACGGATCGGAACCACCCGTTAAATCAGTTGTAGATGAATTTAATTCACAAAATTTGGTTTATTTACGACTGAACGAAAATCAAGGAGCGAATGTGGCTAGAAATGCGGGAATTGAACATTCAACTGGAGAGTATATTGCTTTTTTAGATGATGATGATCAGTGGAAAAGAGAAAAGATAGCCTTACAAGTTGACAAATTTGAAAAAAACCCCTCTGTCGGAGTCGTATATACAGGACAAGAATTCATTAATGAAGATGGGAAAACAACATTGAAAAAAACTCCAAATGCTAGTGGAAATATCACGAGATACCTTTTGGAAGGGGGGGAAATGACGACTTTCTCTTGCTTAATGGTTCGTAAATCGATTATAGATGATGCTGGCAAACCGGAACCAGAATTACCCATATTACAGGATCGAGAATGGCCAATTCGTCTCTCAATGTACACTAGATTCTACCCAATAGATGATGTATTAGTCTCCCGTCAGATTGGAGATTACGAGTCAATCGGTGATAATTACAATGCTTTGCGAGATGTTGCGGCCCCATATATATACAATAAATACAGGGATCTTGCTGTAAAAGAGGGAATTTCCGTCCAACTTAAATTCCAGTCATGGATGTTCGAGACTATTGGAAAATCTGCGCTATCGAATAAGAATTATTCAGATGCAAGAAAATATCTCCTTTTGGCACTTCTTTACTGGCCTTTTTCAGCTGATATTCTTCTAAGCTTTATCGCCTCAATCGGTGGCCAATATACTCATAACATTGCTACCAATATAAGACGGTTATAGAATAAACGGGGTACCAAGGTTAGATAGTGGCATTGTGGAGAGCTGTGAAGGCTTTGAGCCAGCGACCTACAGACTTCAGAAGGGTGGAGAACCGGCTATAGAAGAGTCTGGTTCGGTACTTGAGAAAGCCGAACCAGGCTTCAACTAGAATTGTTCCCACGTTTCACGGCGTGAGTCACAGAGATTGAGGTCATCAAGCACCAGTTGTATCACGGTTCACGATCTACGCAAGCAACTGGTTCACCACGACATCGCTTGAGAACTTGTTTGAGGAACAGCAAGGCGTCAGGGTCAGATCGGCCGGAAGAAACCTTGATGTGGATGACCTCAGATGTCTCCACATCGACTGCCACCCAAACGTAGACCTCTGTTTCTTTAACTTTCAGTTTGGTCTCATTGATAGAGACAGTTGAATGGTAGTCGGGATTTGGTAGGTGTACCAAGGAATGATACCACGGGCGCACTGTCTCATATGAGTGTCCGACTACTGCTCAGAGCGTCGATACGAGAGACCTGCGTGATACAAAAATGCTGCTTCGACGCGCTATTCTGTCGGCGTATCTTCATGCGAAAATTCTTCTTGATCGCATCTTTCGCAACCGCGCGGTCAAGCATATTCGAGCCACCAACTCAACCTTGCTCAGCCGCGCTCTTCACGCTAAGGTTGATACCCTCCCACGTACATGATCAGAATCAACACTGGTTATATATTTTCATCATCTCCTGAAATGACTTCTCATAACTCAACTCCGGAGAGTAATCTCTAGCTGATTTAGAATATTTTGACACCTCAGTGAGGACTTGTGAAATTGCACATGCAATGTCATAAGGGTCCGGTTCAGCTATTATGCCAGCCTGTGAAGCTTGTAGTAACTGAGGAACATCTCCGACTGGAGTACTAACAACTGGTGTTCCACAACAAATTGATTCACGGACTACATTAGGACTCCCCTCTGATTTTGAGGTCAACACTAAACAATCTGCATCATTCATTAGTTTTGGAACCTGATTATGTTTAACTTCTCCAATATAATTCACAGAATCTTCAATCCCATAGTTTTTGACTCTTGATGTCATCTCCTCCACTTTATCTCCATCACCCACAATTGTTAGTTCACATTCTGGTCTCTTGTCTGTGAGCTTTGAGAAAGCATCAATCAATAGTGGGATATTTTTTATCTTAGTTATTCTACCGACAAATAAGATGTTGTTCCCGCTTTTGTGATCATCACTATATGTATAGAACCGTGTCTGATCAACTCCGACTGGAATAACTCTTAAGTCTGTTCCAATCCCTCCATGTTTCTCTTGAAGATACCTTCGTGTCCCATGATTAACCGCGATTATGACGTCAATATATTTAATTGTAATTCGCTCTATTGTATTATATGCCAAAACAAGGGACGAGGATTTATTCTCCCTCATTTCGACCGTGATCTCTCCTGCACACGTAGCGACTAGTTTGGAATTAGATCGAGTGACTACAAATGGAAATAATGTAACAATACGCCAAGCATGTAATACATCACCTTCTGGTATTTCATCCAGAAATGTTAATACCATAATTCGGATTAAGAATTCTATATCTGTTCCAGTCCGCAGATCTACCTTCATATCTGAATCGGATTTTGCACTTACTATTGTAACATCCACTGGTTCTTCCGAAAGCCGTTCTTTCAGCTTATTTATTTGTGAACGCCTCCCAAATTCGGAGTTATGTATTATAGTAACTGAATCAGTCATACTTCTACTACCGTAAAAGAGTACAAATGCTTTACCACTACAAAGGGTGTCATAGAACTCTTCTCACACCGTGATGGTCGTACTTCCCGGATCGTCCCCACGTTCGTAGTTGGTGATAGCGACGACGAGGCTGCGACGGCAACCGAGACCAGTCCGAGTTTGGGTACGGCGAGGCTGACTACGGAGGCATGTCTGCTGACTGTTTCATCGTCACCGCCGCCGGCGGTACCGATGGCCACGCCGACGTCGCCGCGCTGCGTTCGTTTCGGGACGACTCCTCCGGAACCGCCCTGGCAGCCTCGCAGTAAAAACGTACTACGTACTCAACCCGCTGATTGTCCGGTGAACCAGTCGGTCCTACCGCCGACCCGCCGTTGGATGCAAACGCTATCACGGTCGTGTGGACCACACAACTATCACTAAACCGACACAAGGGGGTACCATTGAGTTCCATAGCGGGAGTAGGACTGACGATCCGCGTTATATGCGGGGGATACGTGGATCAGTACTGTTGACGGAAGTCCCTCTAACTGAGCAACGACTTCTTTAGGTTGTACAATTCACGTATAGCCTTGGTTTGGAGTCATAGACCGCACAATAGCTACTGTTCAATTCGTGAGACGGGTCCCACGTAAGCCGATAGGAGCCATATCTTGGTACCCAATATATGTCGATACTGCGGTAGAGGACGTACTTCGGATTCGAACTCAACAACATTGCGTTCAGATAGCCGTCGGAATCATGGGCAAACTTTTGATTTGACCGAGAGGCATATTCAGATGGGCGTCCAATCTCATCGGCGAGGATGTAATCAGCATAGATCGTTCCGTCCGTATACTCGTGTCCGAAATCCTGTGCTGAGAGCTCCTGTGAAGTCAAGTAATCCCGTTTCCCGTTTGGATTATCCGGCATTGCGGGAACGACAAAGAGTTGTGAAACGAGCAAAACGCCGATTATTACGGGAGTCAAATGTTGGATATAAGGCTTCGAGAATTCGAGTTTCCCGACGCTTATTGCGATTAGAGAGATGAGTACGATTTCGCCGAAAAAAAGAACCCGTAACGGAGCGAGCGGTCCAGGAGCTACTGTGCCGATAGCAAGCAGACCGGCGACTGCAGCCGCCGCCCCCAACAAAACATTCGTCACGGCAGAGCGGTCTTGACAAAGAACAAGTCCAGCGACGAGCGCGTATCCAACTAAGACCAACCCATGTGCTCGTTCTACGAGAAACCCAGTAATGCCACTGAGGGCTGGAACGGCGGCGGTAGGCTCTGCCACTGGGGGAGACCCAATTTCGCCTGCTGTGAGCGCTATCCCAACTCGGTTTATAATCACATCAAAGTAGTTTGCTAGAAATATCCACTGAAGGAACGTGAAACCTCCTACCAAGAGCGTAATTACAACGAGGTCTGGCGACGGCGCGTCGATCTTCTCCACTCGTGGAAACCACCTTCGAAAATATATAATCCCATGATAGGCAAGAAGGACCACCAAGGGAGTCAACAAAGCGATCTTGTGGGTTGTGAACAGGCCAGCCAACGAGACCAGCATAATTAAGGACCACCGAGATGAGCCAGTTTTGAGTCGTTGATGGATTCCGTATATGAAAATTGCCCAGAACGGGATCGCGAGTAATTGAGCAAGTGGCCAATATGAATATCGAAGGGTGAGAGTCGCACCAGATATCGTAACCAATCCAATGAGGGCCGATCGGTTAGGAGAGATTGGAGATAAGCGGGCAATGAGGACAGTGAATAATGAAACCGGGATAAATAGTTGAAACGCAAATACGGCCATGGTATCCGTCAGCCCTGTCGCCATAACTAGTTTCGCGACGGCCCCGGAAACGATGAATAGTGCAGCCTTATCATAGAAATCAAAGGTTATGGCTTCCGTTGTGTTTGCGTCGAGGACTCGTTGGATTTGAATCGCGTATTTATCGGGGTCAAGTCCGATGAGTGATACAGTATCTAAGACGATAATGGTACGAATCAAAACGCCGAACGTAACCAACCCCACGAGAAGTACGGAAAATTCTCGTTCGGACGGTTGTCGGACAAAAACTAGGGTTCCGACGAGGGCTATAAGTATGGATACGGGGATTGTGGGGTAGAACGTACCCATTGTAGTTGTGGATAAAGCCCCCGCGGAGAAGGATAGAGAGAGGAGAATGAGTACAACTTTGACCCCCTGAGACGACATTGTGGTGTGAATGTACAATCGTACTTATGTAAGTTGCGGGTTTGGGAAGGACCAGACTGAGACAAGATAATCATGGGATTGGTGTGTCGCAGAGGACAGCGAGAGATATGAGAATAATTGTTAACTAAATCCACTAGGTAGCTTACCGTTCAAGTTGTTTGGGCCCCATATGACAGTTGCGAACTACGCTCTTTTGTAGGAGATTGTTGATACAGTCGTCAGTAGCTGAGCGGGAAGACTAATCGATTTTCTGCGCACCTCTACAGTGGACTTCCAGTTCAATTCACGCAACCGCAAATCGCAAGACAGCAGTCCATCAACAATGTGCTACACCTATGAAAGCCTGCTAGCTCAACAAACGACGTCTGCGATACTATATTTTTTGCCGGGATCGATCCGATTTGATCACGAGAGAGAAACCGCAAGCAGGCACGGTGATAGCTCAGGAATCAGCCGGCAGGCGGTCAGAACGTGAACGCGTTAGCTGTGGCTCACGACTGCTGCGACCGGCCGATGAGGGTTGCCGATCCGGCGGCCCTCAGTCACTCACCTCTGGAGGATTATACACCACCTCACGCTCCAGCATGTGGACGATCGACACGAGTAGTTTCGCGCTGTTGCGACAATCGCTATCTGGTGGTTCTTCCGCTGTTTCAACCGAGCGTAGAACCAGCCAAGATATGGATCGTTACACCGGTGAACCGCTGTTTGGACACACTGAACGAGGACCCAGCGTAAGTCTCCACTTCCGCGCTTCGAGATCGATCCTTCAGTCCGCGAGTCACCTGACTCGCGGACGACCGGATCCAGTCCCGCGTAGCTCACCACCTGCTTTGCCTTGTCGAATCGGTCGATCTCACCGATCTCCGAGGTGATCAGCAACGATGAGTAGAAACTCACGCCGGGAATCGTCATCAACAGCTGCGTCTCCTCCAGAGACGCAGCGGTTTCTTCGATCAATTCTTCGAGTTCCTCGATTTGAGCGGTAAACTCGTCGATGATCGAGAGGAACGACTCCATCAGCTGATCACCGACTACACCGAGCGAGACATCCTCGCCAGCGAGGATGTCTCGCCCGTTCACACTGAATGGATCCCAGTCTAGGTGATCCCGTGTTTATCGAGGAGAGAGTGGACTTCGTTTTTGAAGTCCGTACGTTTCTCAACTAATCGCTTCCGGCCGCGCACGAGTGCGCGGCGCTCTCAGAGCTCCTCGGACGGGCGTAACTCTCAGCGATCATGCCGGCTCGGCGAAGGTGCGCGAGCAACTTCGCGTCGAGCCAGTCGTTTTTCACTTCAGCATAGCCAATCGCCTTGGTTTGGCTCAGATCTGCGACAACCACGTCAAGATGTTGGTCGAGGGTGTCGTAGACCGTGTAGTAGTTGCTGGTTGCTTCGATCGCGGCTTTGGCTCCGGCGTCCTCTTCGACAACCTCGGCATCGTCGTCCAAAACAGCGGCGTGTGATTCGTCCTTGTGAAGGTCGATTCCGAGGTAGTACATGGTGACCTCTGGGTGGGAGTGCATGGAGTAGAGACACACCTATTCGGGCTTGCCGCCCGTCTGTCTGTCCGACAGACGGGCGGCGTCCCATGATGCGGCTTCCTTGGCACGTAGACCAATCAAGAGCACGCGTTCGAAGACGCTTGTGTAGCATCGGCCTTTACCACCCCATGAGGGTGTCATAGAACGAGTACCACACCAAAGAGCAGGGTGAACGCTGAGATGGAATGAGTTCAGCGACCCTGCAAGATGAGCCTTCGGTAGAGACGTTCTTCAATGTCGCAGAGACCGAGACGTTAGCGCTGTTTGAACATCTCTCCTTCGAGTTTCTCGAAGAGTTCGACGTGTTCGCCCCGTCTGCGCCGGGGCGAACACGAGAGCACGAACCACCAGAAATGATACGTGGGTTCCTACACTGCTACTACCACGGTATCCACGGTATCCGTCCCGTTGAACGAGAGCTTCGGAACACGATCGTCTGGCTGAGTTGTGGCTTCGATCGACCGCCGTCGAGAGACGCGGTCGATCGCTTCCTCACTGACCTCGAACACGTCGTTGATGAAGTCTTCGGCCGTCTCGTCGAGCAGGCCGCGGGCGGCGGCCTGCTCGACTTGACTTACTACATTGATTCGACCGATGTGAGAGCGATACCTGCCGATCAAGACGTATCGAAGTGCTACGATCCAACCGACGGCGAGTACTACTACGGCTACGGCTGTACGATCGTCTCGACCGGGCAAAAGATCCCGATCGCGGCGGAGTTCACAGAGAGTAAACAAGCGCCAGAGGAGACGGCGGTGTGCGTCACGCGTGACGCGCTCGCCGTCGCCAAGCCGATCTGGATGGTCGGTGACAGCGCCTATGACACGCTCGACTGGCACGACCACCTGCTGGACGCAGGGGTCGTGCCAGTCGCACCATACAACGCGCGAAACACTGACGACCCGAAAGATATCGAGAACAGGGCCCAAGACCGCATCGAACAACACGGCGAGGACGTTCAACTGAAGCAGTCCACGTTGGATGAGACGTACAACCGCCGGACTGGAGTCGAACGAACCAACGAATCAGTGAAGGACTGCGGCCTCAGGCGAACTCACGCCCGAGGCCGCGTCCACGACGGGCGCAGGTGTTTCTTGCCCTGTGCCTTCGCCTTGTTGTCGCTATCACCAACTACGACCGCGGAGACAATCCGGGAAGTACGATCATCACGGTGTGAGAAGAGTTCTATGACACCCTCACCCCATTCTTACTCCATGCGCTGGGGACTTAGCAGGCTTTCATCCCATCAAGAGCGTGCGAGCTATTTATCACCTCAGAAGCTACTTTTAATCATGAAACAAATTCGTAGTTGAAACTGAGATAAAAACCGTGGGTACTGTTCGAAGGAATCAAATTGATAGATATGCTAATACGATATCATGGCTGGCACGCTTACAATTAGTATAGAAATTGAACTCGGTTGGGGTGTTCATGATCTCAATGAAACTACTCATCTCTCTAAGAATGGCGATAAAGAGCGTGAATATCTTCAGAAGCTACTTCAAAAAACTGAGGAGTACAACATTCCGATCACTTTTGATATCGTAGGCCACTTGTTGCTCTCCGATTGTGCTGGTACTCATGATGGCCCGTATCAGAAGGGGTGGTTTGACTCAGATCCAGGGACAGGTATTAGTGATGCACCTCTATTTTATGCCCCTGATATGGCTACTTCGGTCTTGTCAACTGAAACAAACCATGAGCTCTGTACACACACATTTTCGCACCTCCTCTGTGGGAACGCATCTGACGAGTTGGTTGATAAAGAATTAGAACGGGCTCAGAAGTTACATGCTGAATTTGACAACCGGGTCTCGTCGTTTGTTCCGCCTCGTCACCAACAACCAAAAAATGAGACCCTTAGTCGAAACGGAATTCAAGCCGCTCGTTACGCAAAAGCGGACGAATCGCTAAGCAAAATACATCGGTTCAAAGAACTCACTATCGGTCCACATCCAAAGTGGGAGCCAAAAATACAAGATGGTATTCTCGAAACCTACTGTACAATGTATCCATCATTAACTGCTAGATCGTTGCCAGCCGGGAGACGGTCCTCAAACCTGATATTCAAACCCTTCCCAATCGAACTTAGAAAACGAGCCCATTTATATTACCTTCGTCGAACAACCTGGCAAGCTATTGAGTCAGAGGTTCCACTCCACCTTTGGACCCATCTCTACGACCTCAGCAATCGGCACCAATGGGATGTCCTTGCGGACTACTTTGATTTCCTTTCAACTATTCCGGACGAAGATCTTCAAGTGAAAACTATGGAATCACTCGCTGATGAAAGACATGAGTAGAAATCCCATGGATATTTGCTTACTAGTTAATGGACAATCTATTCCGTGGTGGCAAGCAGATGCGATTGATTACTTACTTGAAAATACAGATGCCAACATAACCACTATCGTCTATAATGAATATGAACAATCCCGCACAATATGGGAGACGCTAAAACGTGGAATGGAACTCCGTGAATGGGCAGTTATTTCAATTATGAACAATATCCTTTTGAGTCCACAACCCCAGCGAGAACCTGTCGATATTGGTGATCTTATTAATTTAAACACTGTAACTGAATTAAATGTAGAACCAAACATTGTGGAAGGCTGGAAACAGTCTATACCCACACAGACCGTGGATAGAATCTCAGAAGACTCCGATGTGGCAATTCGTTTTGGGTTCGGGTTTCTTGTTGGACCTATCCTTTCTGAGCTCCAATACGGTGTTCTCAGTTACCACCACGGAGATCTCCGCGAATATCGTGGACAACCAATGGGGTTCTGGGAATTCATACATGGAGAAAATAAAGTTGGGATTACTGTCCAACAGTTATCTAATAAGTTGGATGCTGGAAAGATAGTGACAATTAAGTCAATTCCGATAAATGATCTTTATACATGGGAAGCTATCAAACACCGACTTTTAATAGAATCTGAAGATATGCTGGCTGATGCAATTCAATCTATCCAAAACAACGAAGTAGTAGAACCAGACAAAATCGGCAAGTTGTATACGTTACCTAGCGGTGTTTCCACTCTAAAATTCGCTATAAAGAATTTAAAAGGGCACTTAATTAAAAATTCATAGATTATATGTATGGGCGTTGCTCGACCACTGTTTCAATATGCTGTGACCTAGGGTGTTTGAGACCTCTATTATATTGTCGCAATTTAAGTTGTACAGCGGTTGTAACAGTATTGTACGCTCTTCTGTAGGAGATTGTTGATACTGGTGAGCTGTCGCTGTGGAGTCGAAGAGGACAAGGACACCGCGTCAGCGGTGTCCGACACGAATGATTCTGCTGGATGTGTTTGGGTCGGAATCGGTCGCAGCGGACCTGTTACAGCAGGTTCGCTGGCGTGACGGTGTTTCCTGTCCTCGCTGCCGTTCTGACCGAACGGTCAGAAACGGCAGCTACGGGCACTTTCAGCGGTATCTCTGTAAGGATTGCGGCCGCACGTTCAACGATAAGACCGGCACGATCTTCGCTCATTCGAAGATCGCACTCCGCAAGTGGCTGTTTTCAATCTACGCATTTTTGCGGTTTAACACCAGCCTCAGGCAGTTACAGTGCGAAATCGAAGTCACCTACAAAACGATCCACAGGCGTGTCGAGCGCTTCGCCGAAGCGCTCGACGCGCCGTCACTCGATCTCCGTGGCCCGGTTGAAATTGACGAGTTCTACGTCTCTGCCGGTCTAAAAGGCCGCGAGCGCGACCGCTGGTCGCGCTCTCGCGGCCTCTCTCGACGCGGGCGCGGAACGTATGATCAAGACAAACCGCCCGTGTTCGTTCTCGTGGATCGTGGCACCGAGCAACGGTACGTTGTGCCGGCGAAATCCGCAGATGAATCGACGATCCGGCTCCTGCTGGCGGTCAGCCAGCAGGAGCCTCTCACCGTCTATACCGACGGATTTTGCGCGTACGATCCGCTTGATGAAGATGAGCAATTCGACCGCGAATACGTCGTTCACGGAGAGGGCGAATACGCTGACGAGGCGGTCCACGTGAACACCTGCGAGAGCCACGCGTCGCGCCAGCGACGCGTGGCTCTCGCCGCATCGAGGCATCTCAAAAGATCGCCTCACACAGTATCTCCGAGCGTTCCAACTCAGACGAGAACTCTACCGCAAACCCGGACGAAAAGCGCTCAAACACGCCGTCAAAGCCACTCTCTGAAATCAACAATGTGCTACACAAGAGCGGTATTGTATCGGCTAGTGACTCTCTGACTCTAAACGATACCGCAGTGAGACAGTAAATGTATATAATTGCGGCTATCAATTATTGCTATATGCTTGATTCCATCTCCACACTTAGAGAGAGAGAGGTCTGCTTTGCGAGCACACCGGGTGGACATTTACAAAGTCTACGCCTATTATCTGACTCATATGTGGATTCCAATCATATTATTTTTACTTACGACTCTGTTTTGTCAAGAGAGATGAACAATACTTGGATCTTGAAGCATATTGATTACCACTCTCTTCTATCTATTAGGGCAGTGTTGAATTTTGTCCTTATCTCTGTTCAGATGTTCATTTTTCTCACAATATCTCGCCCTAACGTGGTCATTTCTACTGGTGGTGAAGTTGCGCCGTTCTTCTTGTACCTTGGAAAACTCACCGGAGCAGATGTTATATTTATTGAAGACATTTCTAGGAGTGACTCTCGCTCAAATTCTGGAAAATTAGTCTATCCAATAGCGGATGAATTCTTCGTTCAGCACGAAGAAACTGTTGAGCTCTATGGTGATAAAGCAGAATACCATGGATCGGTATTATGATATTTGTTACAATTGGAGTTACCGAACCGTTTTCTAGATTAATCAAGAAAATGGATGAGATAGCGTTAGAGATCAATGAAGAAGTGATTATACAGAGGGGTGATACAGAATATGTACCCGAGAACTGTGAGTCATTCCAATATTGTCCAGAAGAGGAATACCAGAGCTATCTCCAAGAGGCAGATCTTGTGGTCTCACACGCGGGGACAGGTACTGTACTGAATTGTGCAGCTAATAATACAAAAATTGTATTAGTTCCTCGTCGATCCAAATTTGGGGAGCATAAAACTGATCATCAAGTGGCTGAAGCGCGAACCTGGAACAATAAACTAGAGATCCCGATAGTAGAGGATGTTGATGAGTTAGAATCAGTAATTCATCAGTTAGAGAACATTCCAACACCCTCGCGGGAGGATAGTGGGGGCCTTACTGAAGCATTACATACAGAGATACAGAAGCGTATCAATTAATATTCGATACGAGAGATTGAATGGCTTTTTTAGCTTTAATTCGACCCTGATATTCTTCTACACTAGGAGAGGCGATGTCTGTAAAGATCTCTGTTCGGAATCTTCCATCCATCCCCTTCGGGATTGGCATTCCCAAAGCTCCCATTACGGTTGGAGCGTAATCCGCGAGGGACATCGTAATATCCGAGATAGTGTCAACTTGGTCTCCATATGCGTAAAATATCCCGTATTGTTCTTCTTTTGATGAATGTCCAGCAGGCTTCTGCGGGGAGACAAGGAATGAATCTGATTGCATAGTCTGAGGGAATGTAATGCGATATTTTGGATTTGGAATACAAACTATATCCGGTCTTGTACCTGAATATTCTGACCCGTATACATCCTCTCCTTTTAATGCTTCGTCGATTATTGACTCTCCAGTCTTCGTATGCTTCATATCTTCAATATCCTTAATAAGTTGACTGCGGAACTCCTCATAATCTGCGGGAGAGATAATGCCATTCGGATGTTCTGTAGTATTAATGTATATCTGACCGTCTCCGGCTACTGTAAATGCCTGTGTTTCTTTCCAATCAATATCGTCTTGTGAAATAGTCAAGAACTTAGCTAAATCAATACCGGAATCACCGCCACTATCTCTTGCTAATGTCCGTTTCACTTGATGGTACACTTTGAGCTTTTTCATTATAGTCTCCGCTTTCGGGTAGATGTGATTATATCCGAATTGTTTCAGTTGCGTTAGTGGGGAGGAATCCAGCGAGAGGTATCCACTTTGATACAGCCAAGCATTCAGATTGACAGCTTCATAGATCGGTCCATGGCCATGATCGGATAATACCAGTAATATGTCTGTCTCCGACATTCTTTCAGTCAGCCATTCCAAGAAATCGTCAAATAACTCAAGTAGTTGTATCGGGAGGTCACTATACGCCTCTGGAATCTCTTTAGGGTATTCAGGATGTTGAGGATCAAGAAGATGACCTATCTCATGTAGGAAAACATCTGGAGCACTAAACACAAGAAACATGGCAGGACAGTTGTAGTCCTCTATCAGGGATTTCACAACATCCACACGTTCATGTTCAATTTTGAAGAACTGATCTACATACGACTCAAGAGAGGCTTCCGAATCACCGGTAAACCCAGTTAGTGGGCCTAACTGGAACGAGTTCGTCTTCTCCTCAATTTCCGATTGTAGTTGGGGTGGAAAAGCAAAATCGCCATCGGATGGGGTTGTTATATGATCTGTAATGTGAAATCCAGAGGTCTTTGAGGCAGGGAAACCGGGCATAATATTCATCACACCAGTCTGTAAACCACGGGAATCTAGATATTCCCAGACCGGTGTGGCCGTTGATTTGAGTAGGCTAGAGTCTGCGAATGTCGACTCGTAGCTGTCCTCTCCTTTCATCAAAAAATTGAACACACCATGATTCCCCGGCTCCTTTCCTGTCGCAAAAGTACTCCACGCCATCATCGAAACCGGTGGAACGGTAGATTTAGTGAAACCATTGGCACCGTTCTCCTTCATTTTTTGGAATGTTGGCAGCCGGCCTGAATCAATCCCATCTTGAATGAGGTTCGGGGGTACGCCGTCCAATCCAATTGTGTATACTGTCATAGATAACCTAGGTCCTCTAATCGCTCCTCAATATCATCTTCATTCACGTCCTGCTCGTTTTTATCATTTATTTCTCCATCTATTTCACGACAAAATTCTGAGAGTATATAAAGAATCAACTCTTCTGTTTCCTCAAATCCGTCTAAGGATTTTGCTACACGCTCAACTGAATTGTATGTCTGCTTCGGGACATCGATTTTTGTCATCTTATTACTAGTTCTACTCGGAGAGTTTGAACTTTGCGAATCAATAGTTGTTTGGTATTTATTTTGCTCCATTGTACCCTGTTGAATCCGTAGAATGGATCGGGATCCAAGTATTCAGTACCCGGCTCAGGAGCGCTGTCGAAAGGGGTTAGAGATGGGATCTTGCCAGAGGGTGAGAGTCGAAATTACTAGTTAGGTCAACCCCACTCCTCAACGACAAAGAGCATGATAACCGCTTCTTCACAGGTAGTGAACTTATGCCGTTATTGGATTCAACAGACCACTCTGGTACCAACCGACGTCCCCCATCAACTCAAATGTCGGTTCTACGGGGAGAGACACATACTGGTGCCGTGTCGTCGACCAGCGAACGCTATCGAAGGCTAGCTCAAGGGCTACGGTCTAAACCACAAGCAGCCGTGTATCTCCTCCAACGCTACACGCACGCCATGATGCCGCTGATCACCATCACTTGTAGATCGAAAACGGGTACGTCCACGTACCGTTCAGCAAACACCGTGATCGTCGCTTGGAGCCGGCGGTGAGCCATACTCTCTGTGTCGGGTACAAGCCAAGACGAGTACGTACGATTCGACTGTGCGGTCATTGTCTGATCCGGACCACCAGCAGAAAAAGCGCTTCTCTGAAGAGCCAGATACCCGGTATATGCGACTCAGTCTCCCGCTTCCACCGTCTCACTCTCTTCGAATTCACCCTCCAACCGCGCCTCAGCCTCCTCCCGATCCTCCGGATACCCGACGTCGACGCGCCATCCATCCAACGGGATCGCGTCGATCGTCCGCCCACTTTGGATCAATAGGTCGATCGCATCTGAGATCTCGTACTCATCACGGTTCGATGGCTGGACGAGGTGACAGGCGTGGAAAATTGCGGGCGTAAATGTGTAGAAGCCGGTCATTACCAGATTCGACGGCGGATCGTCAGGCTTCTCGACCACGTCGGTGATCTCGCCATACTGATTCGTATCACACACTCCATACCGCGATGCCTCCTCCCACGACACTTCCTCAACGAGGAACGCAGCGTCCGCCCGGTCCTCGCGCTGACGCCGCACCACGTCTTGGAGGTTCGCTTGGAAGATGTTGTCCCCGAGAATAAGCATGAAGTCGTCGTCGATGTACTCCTCAACAGTCAACAGCGCGTGCGCCAGCCCGTTCTGCTCGCGCTGGTGGGCGTAGGTGATCGGTACGCCCTCGTACTCATCACCGTAGTGATCAATAATCACCTCCTTCAGGTAGCCGACGACGACAACGAGTTCGTCAGCGCCCAGCTCGATCAGCTGGTCAAAGCAGTGGGTGAGCAGGGGTTTCTCAGCAACCTCCACCATCCCCTTGGGCTTGTCCTCAGTGAGCGGCCGGAGCCGCGTTCCTTCGCCAGCCGCGAGTACGACGGCTTTCATATCACAAATCCACTGTCGATATCGGCATATGTCTTTTCATTCCGATAACCAAATTCTCTTGAGACCGCCACGCAATCCCTGAATATGCGCATCAGTATCATCGGAAGTGGGTATGTCGGCACGACAGTCGCTGTGTGTTTTGCCGAGTTCGGCCATGACGTCGTGAATATCGACATCGATCAAGCGATCGTGAATGAAATCAATAACGGAAGCGCGCGGCGATGTTAAGTTAAGAACGAGGCGGTTGGTGTTTCGAATGCTCTATGTCTGAATCCAACCGCCTCAGCGGGTCTACTGAATGGATAGACTTGGATTTTGTGGAACGAGAGCGGACACCCCAGAAGATCATTGAAACCGGTATTCAACTCCATCTTGCTGGACTATCACTTTCGAATACCAAACAGTATCTTGAGAAGTTGGGTGTCGATCGAAGTCGAACAGCAATTCACAACTGGATTTAAAAGGCCGATCTACAACCATCTGACGGTGTGAGTCCGAATCGCGTTGCGGTCGATGAGACTGCGATTCAGATCGACTCAGACCGATTCTGGCTGTATGCCGCCGTGGATCCTCACACAAACGAATTCCCCCATGTTGATGTATTTCCCGTCCAAAATCAACAATTCACCTTGGTTTCTCCGCAATCTCAGAGAGAAACACCACGTTGACGATGCGCTCTTTCTCGTTGATGCTGGCGGACATCTTACAGCTGCACTCTCACGAACCTCGTTCCGATTTCAAATCACTCGTCATGGAAATTGGAATGCTGTCGAACTTGTCTTTAAAGAAGTAAAAAGCCGAAATTCTTCTTTTTCAAACATATTTAGAAACGCGGAGCCGACGGCGGCAGAATCATGCCTCCGAGCCTTCGCCGTCTGCTGGAACCGATGCTTAAGTTAACACGACTTGTGCTGACGACGACCGCGCGCTCGGGGATATGTACGCCGTGTTCGAACCACTTATCGAGCAGAGGAATGCGCCAGTCGTCGAGACGGACACGCGTACAGCTGAAATGATCAAGTATGCGAACACAGCTTCCTCGCAGCCAATATCAGCCTCATTAATGACATCGGAAACATCTGTAGTTTGATCGCAAATGAAGAGTGGCAGACGAACGTTGTGAATATCTCGCTACTCTCTGCTGATCTCATGACTGAACACGTGCTTAGTATATCTTTAGGAATTTCAATAAAATAGCACAAAGTCAAATCCGTGACTCTATTTACACAAAACAACCAATAGAATCTGATAAAACAGACGGTATACTGCTAGCTAATCATTATCCTGCTCAAGCTCTACGAGTGCTATCTCTTGATTCAGATCGTAGATCTCTTTTCTATTTGTCTTGACTTTCACAAATGTATAAAATAACATCATGAGTAAAGCTAGGTTAGACATCACGAGCAATCCTGTAACCCCACTTCCAAACCCAAGCAATCTGAGGGAGGTAGAAACTATCTCGTAAATACCAAGCAGCGTCACGAAGTCACCAAGCGATAATAGAAGCAAGAAGGTTCCAAAACTAGACCAGAGAAGGAATTCAAACACCGTTCCTTTCCGCTTTCGAACAAGCCGCATGCTTTGGTATAACAGAGCAACAGCAAACACAATGCCAATCAAATGGATTGGCCTGAGAGTGCCAGCAATCATCGGTAAAGGAGTATCTTCAATGTTGTGAGAACCATTCGTGGGGGATACTTTGCGAAGGTTTCGAGATCAAATTGTGATCCCTCAGTATCAGGTGGCATTGGTACTGAGATCTCTTCAATAGAGTACCCCTCACGTGCTGCTTCAAGCGTTTGTTCCAACGCCCAGTGGCTATTTGCTGGTCGACCAAGATCTTCAAGCATTGAAGTCCGATATGCTCGAAAGCCACTCGTTACGTCTGTGATATCAATCCCGCCCAGAAGATTCGTCTCTGCTGTAAAAAACCGAATACCTGCTCTCCGAACGAGACTATACTCTTGATAACTATCGTTGAGCCAACGACTTCCAACGACCATATCTGCCTCTTGCTCTTCCATCGTCTCAACCATCTCTGGGATGTACGACGGATCATGTTGCCCATCACCGTCGATTTGAATAACAATATCATAGTCCAAGCGGATAGCCGCTAGATATCCAGTATGGACTGCACCTCCAACCCCCGTGTTTTTCGGATGGGTAACGACATGGTCGGCATGCTCGTCTGCTACTTCTTCTGTACTGTCCGTACTGGCATCGTTGATTATGATGACATCGTCGACATATGACGACGTAGCAGAGATGATTTGAGGGAGGGTTTCTGCCTCGTTGTAAGCCGGAATAATAGCAACAACAGATGCTGTCTCAGGCGACACAGCTGTTTCATCGGCTGGTTGCCTACGCGAGTCTACACCAACGGAATCATCATCTGTTGTGGCATACTGTCCGTTAGTCTCTTCTGGCGGGTGCTTCTGATACTTACTCATCCAATGACCTATTTCCGCTAGTGTTCGTTTTTAGATTCAATTTTCTTGGATTGGTATCTGGTACAGTTGTTCTAACAGAAGTTAGCCTTCTATTACTATTCAGTGCTGCCACTACGTATGGATTATGCTATTTGTAGATATGCTTTTCTGTCCATTGCAATGACATCATCCTGTCCAATAACCAGCGACTTTGCGCAGTTCGTGTCTCTTTGCGATCTCATGGCAGTAAATCTGGTATCCGTCGTAATGGGCTGCTTAGTTGAGGTAATACCGTATACCGATGCGAAATCCGATGCGTTTTTACTGACAGGTGATTACTCATAATCTGAGTAACTATGACAATCCTCATCACTGGCTCCGACGGCTATATTGGCTGGCCCACTGCACTACGTACCGCCTCCAGAACCGACGATCGCGTTCTACTCGTCGACAACTTCGCGCGCCGTGAGTGGGTCGACGAGGTCGGCTCCGTCTCTGCGACGCCCGTCCACTCCATCCAGGCTCGCCTCAACGCCGCCGAAGAGACCCACGACCTCACGAACCTCTCGTTTGTCGAAGGCGACCTCACAGACAAATCCTTCGTCGACGAACTCCTCACAGTCCACGAACCAGACACAATTGTCCACACCGCGGCCCAACCCTCCGCACCCTACTCCCAGATCAACGGCGAACGCGCTAACTACACTCAACATAACAACCTCCAAGCAACACGAAATCTCCTGTGGGGGCTCGAAGAACACGACCTCACCGACACCCACTTCATTGAGACAACCACCACCGGCGTCTACGGCGCGCCTGAGTTCCCCATCCCCGAAGGCGGCGCCACCATGGAGAACGAAGGCGAACAGGACGAGGTGCCCTTCCCTGCGATGGCGGGCAGCTGGTATCATTTAACAAAATCGCATGACTCGGCCAACATGCGGCTGGCCCACCAGCAGTTCGACATCCCGATCAGCGACGTCCGCACCGCGATCGTCTACGGAACCCAAACTGAGGAAACCCGCGCCGACGACCGCCTGAACACGCGCTTCGACTTCGACTACTACTTCGGCACGGTTGCGCACCGCTTCGCCGCCCAAGCGGTCGCCGGCTACCCCGTCACCGTCTACGGGAAGGGCGAACAGCGCAAACCCTTCATCAGCCTCGAAGACGCCGTCGAAGGACTCGCCCAGCTCGCGCTTATCGATCCCGACGAGCGCCCCGACGACCACGTCGTCTACAATCAGACCACCCGCGCCATCAGTATCGTTGAGATCGCGAATACCATCGCCGATGTCGGAAACAACTACAACCTTGATGTCGCCGTTGAGCACTTCGAAAACCCTCGCGACGAGGACGAAACGCACAAGATGGAGATCGAACACGACCGGTATGACGATCTCATCGACGAGCAAGCCCAAGACTTCGAAGCGGGCATCGAGGATGTCTTTGAGACGCTCACCAACCACACCGACGTGATCGAAGCCCACGAAGACCGGTTCCTCCCTGGCGTCCTCGAGGATCGCTTGGAGGACTAACTACGAGGAACTCGGCATCGAATGATTTACCCGGCATTTCACTGCGTGTACTGAATATGCGCGTTTTAGTAACAGGTGGCTGTGGCTATATTGGGAGTGCACTCCTGCCGAAGTTACTCACCGACGAGGCCGTCGATTCAATCACCGTTCTTGACAACCTTACCGCGTCCACACCCCGGAACCTCATTGGTATGGGTGTTGGCACAGGCAATCAGGTGACGTTTCAGCGAGGGGATGTCCGTGAGTATGGCGATGTCGAGAAAGCGATGCGGGACACGGACACGGTTATTCACCTCGCTGCGATCACGGGCGCAGACAGCACCCACGAGCGACGTGCAGAGACGTTTGATGTGAACTACGATGGAACTAAAAACATTGTTCAAGCGGCCGGAAAACTCGGTGTCGACAACGTCGTGTTTGCGTCCTCGTGTAACCTCTATGGACGGGCATCGAGCACAGACATTAACGAGACCACCGAACCTGACCCGTTGAATCCATACGCGGAAGCAAAGTTCGATGCTGAAACGCTCATCCGGAACGCACAAGCGGAATACGGTTTCGACGCAACAGCACTCCGGATGAGTACGAACTACGGATACTCACCGAGCGTCCGATTCAATCTGGTTGTCAACTACTTCGTGTTCCGTGCACTGACTGACCGCCCGCTGACCGTCTACGGAGACGGGAGTAACTGGCGACCGTTCATCCACGTCCAAGACGCCGCTCGGGCGTACAAACATGCTGCACTCCATCCTGACTCGTGGCCACAGGATCTCTATAACGTCGGCACAAACGATCAGAATTATCAAGTTGAGACGATCGCAGAACTCATCCAAGACGAACTCAACCATGGCCTTGAGATCACGTACCTCCGTGATGAACACCCCGGTCCGTCGTATCACGTGAACTTCGACAGACTCACAGAGACCGGGTTCACCACCGAGTACACACTCAGAGAGGGTGTTCGCGAGCTCGCTGACCAGTTCACAAACACACACCAATTGACCCACCACAATGACTGACACAGAAACTCCACAGATCGCGATCACCGGCGCTGCTGGCTACATCGGAAGCCGCGTCGTCAAGCTACTGACCGACCGATACCCTGAGTGGGAGTATGTCGCTCTCGATAACTTCTATTTGGGTGATATTCGCCACATTGGCGACGTCGAGGTCAGCCACGTCGACATCCGGAATCGGAGCGAGCTTGAATCCGCACTAGACGGTTCAGATATTGTCCTTCATCTTGCTGCGATCAGCGGTGTCGATGACTGTGAACAGCAGCAAGACCTCGCCTACGATGTGAATGTTACTGGGACGAATAATGTCGCGTGGTTCTGCCGAAAAACCGGTGCCGGGCTCGTTTTCCCGTTCAGCATGGCCGTTCTCGGTGATCCACAAACCTTCCCGATAACCGTTGAGGATCCACGTGATCCATTCAACTGGTACGGTCGCACGAAACTGCTTGGCGAGCAAGCCATCGAAGCGTACGCTGAAGAAGCCTTCCCGGCACACCTCTACTTGAAGTCGAATCTCTATGGCGAACACACCATCGACGACCAGCGTGTCTCGAAAGGGACGGTCATCAATTTCTTTGTGAATCGGGCGCTCAACGGGGAGCCGCTCACAGTCTACGAGCCCGGAACGCAGTCCCGGAACTATGTCCATGTTGATGACGTCGCCCGTGCGTACGTTCATAGCACGAAGCGGCTCCTCGAGCAACTGGAGGCCGGCGAGACGGGCGTCGAAAAGTTCGAAATCGCCTCGGATGAAGATCCAGGGGTTGAGGCTGTCGCCGAACTCGTCCAACAGATTACGGCCGAGGAACGCGGCGAGGATATCGATATTGAACTCGTTGAAAACCCACGCGGTGATGGTGAAACGCTCGTTAAGAACTTCTCTGTCGACACCACCACCACACAATCTGTGCTTGGCTGGGAACCAACACACTCGATCGCAGACAGTATTCGCGGTCTCCTTCGTGAAAGCACAGGCGACAACTAATCTTCAAGACGCAGGGATCGGCACTCTTTGCCCGAATTCGGTCTCCTGTGGCCTCACAGTGTGACCACCTCTAGCTGGGGTAGGTTTCGGTACTTTCATACGTCCAAGTAAGATCGAAGTAGCGTTCGAGTCCAGCGACGAACGAGCCGTTATCAGTGACCGCAGCTTGGCGCTTGTGTAGTGGAATATTTTTCTCTTCAACAAGAAAGATTGCAGAACCCTGGTCGTAATCCATACTCGGGTCAGCAATTGTCCCGCGCCACGGGAGCAAATTGTTACTAAACCGTGTCTCGATGCTGGGATACGAGTTGTGGATGTGATCGACGATCTCACGTTGGATCTGCTGGTTTGTCGTCGAGAGATGCTTAGGATGAAGAAAGAGAATACGGATCGTACAGCCGTCATCGACAGCCTGTGTGAGCGTTGGCTCGACTGAATCAAGATATTCGAAACTTTTTGTAATGATATCGATTTGGTTCGCTGCGTCGCGATAGAGACTCCGAGTTTCTTCTTCGCTTGGGTCACCAACGTCAACGACGTAAAATAGTTTCTCCGTCGGTGAAACATCCGAACTTGCGGATTCATAAATCGGCCCCAATGTTTCGATGAATTCGTTCCGAATCTCTTCAAGTTCGTGTTGGTAGGTTTCGAACGATTGACGGCGTGTTTCGATAGCGCGATCAAGAATCTTAGCAGGTGGCTTTGGCTGATACATTTTAGGGCGACCGGGGATAATTTTGATGTACCCTGCGTCAGCGAGCTCGTCTAACACACCGTAGATTCGGGCTTTGGGAATCCCCGACGCTTCTGAAAGATCTGGAGCAGATGTTTTCCCCAATATGAGGAGCGTTTCAAGAGCATCTTCCTCATATTCTGTGAGGTCAAGGGCCTCAAGGAGTTCAGATGGATTTTCGCTCATTAGCGACTTTCATTCGCGGATGTGAATAAAATGTTGTACTATTCAGAAGAGGTCTGTTTAGCTGGGTGCAGGCGCGAAACCCGCCTTCAACGAGCGAACGGCGTCAGCCGTGATCGAGTGAGGAGGATAGTTCACAGAGTACAAACACGGAAAGTGATCGTCATAGCTTGTGTGGTTGTCTAGCTTGATTGGATCCCAAATATTCACCTCCGACACATTAATATAATTAGGACTTAATCAGTTACTCACGCAATGAGTAACACCGACGAGGATGAACATGACCACCTCGATGGCTTGGAAGACGGGGCCGGCTGTACCGAGATCTGGGAGCGGCTTAGTGAAAACCGAACGGAAGCGGCCGACGATTGATTTCACGAGCGATACGAGCCACTATTCAGTCCTTACCGAATAGAAAACAGGACGCACGTTAGTATTAGACTAATCGCTGGTTTGGCAATGTCGCATCCGGGGCCGGGTATTCACTGCGACAATGGGGGCAGACAAGTACAAATGATTCACCACTAAGTTTCACGGCGCCATGTACTTGCTCTTCACACCATGGGCATTCCTCAGACATACAGTAGCATACGGTTGTCAGGGTCTTTGTTATCTAGATGATAATCCAGATATTATCGAGAGATTCGGGGATCATGTCCGTAGCCAGCACGAAAACCGAGAACTCCTCTCTAGGTAGTTCACTCCACCGTCACACTCTTCGCCAGATTCCGCGGCTTGTCAATCGATCGGCCCTTCGCATTCGCCACGTGATATGCAAACAACTGTAGATACACATTCGCCACCAACGGCTCAACAATCCCAACGTCGGGCACCGAAAACTCCACATCCAGCGTCCCATACGCCGACCCCTCCGAAACACATCCTAACGCGGGTGCACCACGTGTTTGTGCCTCAGTAACGTTATTCATCGTCTCATCCGCTCGAGCCCCATCCGTCAACACAGCCAACACTGGCGTCTCTGGCGTCACCAACGCAAGCGGCCCATGTTTGAGTTCACCCGCAGCGAACCCCTCAGCATGATCATACGAGATCTCTTTCAGTTTCAACGCACCCTCCAAGGCCACGGGCACGCCAAGTGCCCGCCCAACAAAGAAGAACGCCTCGCTGTCTTGGTACGCCTGGGCGGCGTCCTGAACGGCCGGCTCATTATCAAGGACCTGCTGGACAGCACCTGGCAGCCCTTGCAGATCGTCTAACACAGATCGCGCCCGAGCACCTTCGAGCGCCCCACGTTCACGGCCGATCCCCACCGCAACCATTGCGAGCGTGGCCACCTGTGAGGCGAACGTCTTCGTCGCCGCAACCCCAATTTCCGGTCCAGCGCGAATAAACGCCGTTCCATCCACCTCTCGAGTGACCGTACTTCCGAGCGTGTTCGTCACCGCAAACGTTCGGGCGCCTGCAGCAGTCGCCCGCCGAACGGCCCCAAGCGTGTCTGCAGTCTCGCCACTCTGCGTCACTGCCACCACAAGGGTTCGATCCGCTGCTCGGCCAGTACTGAACTCGTACTCACTCGCGATTTCGACAGTTGCGCGGACCCCTGCAAGCTCCTCGAACAGCTGTGCTGCATACCGGCCCGCATAGTACGAGGTTCCACACGCAACGATCTGGATCTCTTCGAGATCCGCGAGAAAGCCCGGCGGAAACGACACATCAAGATCGACAGTGCCATTATCCACATCCAGCCGGCCAGCAATGGTCTGGCGGAGTGCTTCAGGCTGCTCATGAATCTCTTTGCGCATGTAGTGGTCGTACCCCCCTTTTTCGGCGGCGTCAGCCTCCCACGTCACCTGCTCGACTTCACGCGTCACCGGTTCACCGTTGTGGAACACCGACACGGACCCAGGCTCGAGTGTGGCCACATCACCGTCTTCGAGATACGTCACCTCACGGGTGTGCTCTAAAAATGCGGTCACGTCACTCGCCACAAACGTAGCGTTGTCACCACGACCTAACACGAGGGGGCTCCCACGGCGGGCGACGACGATCCGGTCGTCATCCTCTCGAACCGCACAAATAGCGTAGCTTCCCTCAAGCCGATCCTCGACTCGCTGGACTGCGGCCAACAAGTCATCTTCCCTCTCAAGCTTCTCCTCGATGAGATGCGGAATGACCTCGGTGTCAGTCTCACTCGTGAACTCATGCTCAGAGAGTTCTGTTTTCAACGCATCGTGGTTCTCGACGATCCCATTGTGGACGACCGCCACGTCACCCACACAGTCAGTGTGGGGGTGCGCATTCGCGTCCGTTGGTGGGCCATGGGTACTCCACCGCGTATGACCCACACCGTGGGTCGCATCCGAAACCGCAGGCAGCGTCAACCCATCGACCTCACCGGATTGTTTCGCTACGGTCAGCCCACTGGATTCACCAACAAGCGCGACCCCAACAGAATCGTAGCCACGATACTCGAGGTTCCGGAGTCCCTCGTGGATGATTTCTCCAGTCGCTTGTGTGAGGCCGCCATCGCTCGCTGCTGCGGTTGCTGCAGTGTCCGAGGCCTGTTCGCCAGTCGCGTGAACGTATCCGATAATGCCACACATGATTATCCCTGCCGCACCGTCGCGCCAGCCTGAATTCGACTGTCGATCGTAACGCCTGCGTCAGTGGTGACGTCGTCGCCGACAACCGCACCTGTTGTCAGCGTCGCACCAGGCCCAATCCTAGTGTTATCACCAATGACGCCACCGAGCTTAACGTCGTGATGGGCGGTGTCATCAACGACCAGTGTTCCCGGTGTGCCGTCGAGAGTCGCGTTCGGGCCGATGCGGGCGTTACTCGCGACCACCGCATCACGGACAACGGCGCCCGCACCGATCACTGCATCCGGGAAGATAATCGCATTCTCGACGACTGCGTTCGGTTCAATCCGTACATTCCGGCCAACAGCAGTATTCCCACCGATCGTGACGTTCGGACCGAAACGAACACTCTCTGCGATCACCGCGTCATCAGCGATACTCACGTCTCCGGTTGTAGCCTGCTGCTCAGAGTGTGATGGTGCGGCTGTTTCGATCAGTCCTGCGTTGACTATCAGCAGGTCCCAGAGATTCGAGACGTCGAGCCACTGTCCAGAATACATAAGACTGTTGATATTTCCATGCTTGCGTGCGTGCTTGTTGAGCGCCGCCGTCAGTGTTAATTCGCCGCTTGTGTGTGTGGTTCGGATCGTCTCGAAGAATGCCGGCGAAAAGCCATAGATCCCAGCGTTGATCTGGTTGGTCTCAACTGGCCCCGTTGGTTTCTCTTTGATCTTGGTGACAGACTCTCCCTCACGAGTGACGACGCCGTACTCACGCGGTGTGTTCGTGGACGTAACTGTCACTGTGGGAGCTGAACCATCGCGTACAGCAACTGCAACACGCTCTACAATTGCTGGATCGACGACCCGATCGCCATTGAGCACGACGAAGGGACCGTCAATTGTCGGTTCGGCTTGGAGAACGGCATGGCCGGTCCCAAGTTGGTTGGTCTGCTCAACATAGTTGATTGTTACCCCCCAGTCGTCACCATCACCGAAGTGAGTCCGAATGCGTTCTTGATGATACCCGACGACGAGGGTGATATGGTCGAGTCCAGCAGCTGCCACGGCCTCGACGATATATTCAAGCAGGGGCCGGTTTGCGACAGGAATCATTGGCTTTGGTCGGCGGTTCGTTAACGGTGTGAGCCGCCGACCCTCACCGGCCGCAAGAATTACGGCCTGTACTGGAGGGTCACTCATACAACAGGTGTCAGCTGCCAGTATGTTAAAGGACATCGCTCCGGCAATCAGAGGTTATCAGTCAGTTAGAAAAACTAATAAATACACACGAGCGTGGAGGTTGTCGTTGTTGTGCGTATCTCGACTGAAGGCAACCTCCTTTTCACACCGTGATGATTGGACCTTCGAGGACAGCTGCGTCCGGAAGTCCAAGTCGTTCGAGATACCAATGACGCCGAGCTTCGCCTCGCTGATGTCACCGTTCGAGCGAGCACGCGACAGTTTATAGAGCAACGAGTCATCTCCGATGTGATCGACTTCGTCGAGGATGATGAGTACCGTCCCCCGCATGAATCGAGTTCGTCAAAGAGGAATTCATACATACTTGCCTGTGGATACCCCGTATTGGAGATCTGCCGTCCCGGCTCACGGAGTTCGTTCACCAGTTTTACCGCTACCTGGTAGGACGTGTTCAACAGGGTCATCAACGCTTATTGACTCGCCTTACAAACGCCCTATCGTGCTTCCACTGGGCCATCTCGCCTTCGCATATCTCTGGTATGCCGTGTACGCTGCCGCTGGAACCCACCGCCTCCCAGCTCGGCTCGCGCTCGTCCCCCTCGCAATCGGGAGCCAGTTTCCAGATCTGATCGACAAACCACTCGCCTATATTGGTCTCCTCACGTCTGGCCGCTCTCTTGCGCACTCACTGTTCACATTCGCGATCTGTTCGCTCGCAGTCTGGTGGGTTGCCACCCGCCTTCGCGGCCGCTGGACTTCCAAATCACTACCCGATCGCCTCCGAGTTGTCACCCCTGCAGCGTTCGCGATCGGGTACCTGAGCCACCTTGGTGGGGACACGTACCGATTCTTGCTCACAGGCGATCTCTGGAGTGTCCGGTTTCTGGTGTATCCGGTATTTCCTGTCTCACGGTCCCCTGCCACCGACATCGCTCCGTGGACGCGGATGTTTCGAATCTACCAGGAGATGGGAACCCATCCACAGTTGAACGTTATCTTCCTCGCCATCGTAGTGTTCGTGGGACTACGACTCCGCGCCTACTGGAATGGACGCACTCCGACCACGGACGATTCTCCAGATCTACACTAACTCCTCTGTATTTACAGAGCCACAACCCACACCCATCTATCAGTATCGCAACGCTTTCACGCAGCTACTGGCCAACAGCCTGTATGGACGACCAACGCGTTCTGGTCACGGGTGGCGCTGGCTTCATCGGCTCGAATCTCGCCAACCACCTCGCTACAGACAACGACGTAATCGCCGTCGACGACTGTTACCTTGGCACGCCTGAGAATCTTGCTGACGACGTCGAGTTCGTCAACACGTCGGTCGTCGACGACGAGCTCCCCACCGACGTCGATGTCGTGTTCCACCTCGCAGCCCTCTCGTCGTACGCGATGCACGAGGAGGACCCCGCACAGGGCGCCCGCGTCAACGTCGAAGGGTTCGTGAACACGATCGAACAGGCCCGCCAGGATGGCTGTGACACCGTTGTCTATGCGACCACCTCGTCGATCTACGGTGATCGGACCGAACCGTCACCGGAAACAATGTCGGTGAAAGCCCGGACCGGGTATGAAGCCTCGAAACTCGCCCGTGAGCGGTACGCAGAGTACTTTCACAACTCCCACGAGATGACGCTGGCGGGCATGCGGTTTTTCTCGGTGTATCAGGGCTTCGGTGGCGCCGAAGAACACAAAGGCGAGTTCGCCAATACGGTCGCGCAGTTCACCGACAAGATCGCGAACGGGGAACGCCCAGAGCTGTTCGGCGACGGCACCCAGACGCGAGACTTCACCCACGTCGACGACGTCGTCCGGGCGTGTGAACTTGCCGCCGATCACGAACTGCAGGGGATCTACAACGTCGGCACCGAAGCAAGCTACTCGTTCAACGAGATGATTGAGTTGATCAACGACGAGCTCGGAACCGACATCGAGCCAAAATACATCGAGAATCCGCTTGCCGAGTACGTTCACGACACGATGGCGGACTACTCAAAGCTCCATGAGGCCACTGGGTGGGAGCCAACGATCAGCTTCGAAGAGGGCGTGTCGCGGGTGTGTGAATCGTACCAGTGACATCCTACTCGCCGTAAACAGTAGTTGCCGAACCTGACTGAGACTCTTCACGCTAGGCTGTGTTGATCAACAGATGGTCCAGACAGCTGAGGCGAAACAGGTCTGCCGTGCTGCGTCAACCGTGCTGTTTCCAGAGCTCAAATTCGGCGTGAAACCGTGTGGGAAGTACACGAGAGAGGATTTCTAAGAAATCCTCTCTCGGATTGCTTTTGACCAGGAATTCGCAAATACGGGTGGGAAAACGCTCCAACTTGATCGTGACGAGCATGTCGATATCACCGCTACGGCGCGAAATCCACTCGCTAATGATAACTGTAATAATGCCGATTACTATTAAGTATAGCCGTATTTTTATATATAAATTATATAGTAGTGAGCCATATTATAGCACATGAGCCATGAGACGGAATCGAACGCCACACAGGGTGTGTCCATATCCGTTCCAATACCCGCCGCAGACGCGGATTTATTCAAAAGCAAGGCAACGAACGACATCTTGCTATTTTTAACGAACCACCGATTCGAACAGTTCTCACAGCGCGAGGTGGCTGACCAGATTGGCCATTCACAACAGACGGCTCGGAGAGCAGTCAATACCCTCATAGAGAACGGATTAGTGGTTGAATCACCCGAGGGCAATCAACGGCTTGTTCAGATCAACCGAGAGCGACTCACTGTTCCGGACGACCCTCTCCTCCGAATACCGCAACCAGAGTTCCAGAAACCCGTGAAGGCCGCCGTCGACGACCTTATTAGCCGTCTCGACGGCGTCATCGGGATCGTTCTTTACGGAAGTGTAGCGCGCGGCGAAGCCGACCGGCGCAGTGACATTGACCTCTGGGTGCTCACGACGAACGATCGGGCCCCAAACCAACGAGAGGCGAACGCTGTTGGTCGCGACCTCGAAGACGCCGAATTCGACGGGAACCGGTATGCTTACGACATCGACGTTGAGGTGGTCCACGCGATTCCCACGTACACAGAAGACGTCCGGGAAATTGTCGTTTCAGGAATCCCAATCTACAGCACTAACAAGTTTGAGATGGTCAAAAAGCTCCTCCTCGAGGAGGGTGGTGGCGATGAGTGAACTACCCCACCCTACTCAGCCACAGGCGTGGCTTCGTTGAGGGTGGGGCTTCCTGTTTCCACGACGCGCTTTGCAGACACCGAAACAGTGTCCGTAGGGAGCGCAGTCTCCACAGGCGTGGATTCGGATCATCCCAGCCCTAGTTCAGAAAAACCGCGTTGCAGTACGTTCATCGCCGCATTGGCGTCACGGTCACACTCGAATCCACAACCGGGACACGAGTGGTCTCGTACCCAGATGGGTTTTGCTGTTTTCACCCCACACGTCGCACACTCCTTTGTCGTTCCTGCTGCGTCGACTTGTACGACGTGTGTCCCGTGCAGCTCACCCTTGTATTCGAGCAAGCTGATGAACTGTCGCCACGCAGCGTCTTGCTTGTTCCGCGCGTTCCCATCGCCTTGAACCATCCCAGTGACGTTCAGGTCTTCCACGAACACCGCATCGTACTCTGTGACGAGCCACGCCGTGAGCTTGTGCTGGTAGTCCAGCACCTTCTGACGGATGTGGCGGTTGACCTTCGCAACTGTTTGGCGCTGATTCTCGTAGTTGTTTGACCCGTATTCCTTCTGTGAGAGCTTTCGCTGCTCTCGACGGAGACGAGCGTACTCGTCTTCCAACTCAAGCCAGTCCACAGTCGTGCCGTCCGATGTGTAGATGTAGTTTAGAATGCCGAGGTCAATCCCGATACTGTTGCTCGTATCGAGCATCTCTACGTCCGGTTTCTCAGGGAGGTCTGCCTCGTCGGTTTCGAGGCCGAACGAGACGAACCACTCGCCGGTTGTCTCTTTCTTGATAGTGACTTCTTTGATGGTTGCTTCGTCGGGAATTTCGCGATGGTAGCGGATCTCGATATCTCCGATTTTGGAGAGCCAGAGTGTCGCGTGTCGGCCACTCGTGTTTTTGAGCTCGAAGCCGGACTGCGAGTACGTCATGCTTTGGTAGTCTCTAGGTGATTTCCACGTGAGTTTCCCGACCGTGTTCCCGTTTTGCTTCTGTTCGGAGAGTCCGGTGAGGTTCTGATAGAACCGTGTGACGGTTCGTTGGAGAGCCTTCGAATTGACGTCCGAGAAGACGGGAAACTCATCTTTCCAGTCAGGAAGTCGGGAGTGGTGGTTGTATGCGGAGCCGATATCGTCGTCTGCGTTTTCGTACTCGTACAGGGTGTAGTTGTACGCTTGGCGATGAACGTCGATGTGGTAGTCAAGCCGCTCCGCTACCTCTTGTGTCGGGTCGGCATGGTAGCGGTGACTGTACTCCATCGCTGTCTCCTGATTCGAGATGTGTCGATTTAATGGTTTGTACTGGTGTGCGGCGATTCATCCCCTCCCTACTCGCTCGCGGTACTCGCTCGTGGAGGAAGGGACATTCTCGCCTCAAGTTTGGTAAAGCGCGTCGTGGAAGCAGAAAGCCCTACCCACAAGGAGTGAACAGCGTCAGCCGTGAAACGTGTTGTTGGTTCCTCAGATGCCGAGATCCCGGAATGTCCAGTCGTTCGGCAGGTCGGCGTCGAAGCCAGTCTCTGCGACGAGGTCACGGATGCGCTGTTCGACCGCGTCGTCTAACTCGAACGTGTCGTCGAATTCCTCGTGCCAGTCGTAGTACCGCGGCATCCCTGGCCAGTGGTCGTCCGTCTGTAGCCCGTAGACGCAATCAAGCAGATAGCGACGAGACGGCATATCCTCACGGGTGGGACGCGAGAACGTCCCGTCGATCGATTCGTCTCTCACTAACACTTCGAGCAGATCGACCGCCGCGTACTGGTCGGCGTAGAACGCGTGTTCAAGCGTCGGATTCGTCAAGAAGATGTCCTCCGAGGCGCGGGCGTGGAGACGGTCGGCCACCGAGTGGTCGGGATGCCCGATTCCCCAGCCGTACGCGTGGACCTCCTCCCGCGCGATATCGGCTGTCTCGGCGGCGTTGACTGCGACGGCATCGAGGTATTCGAGCGCCGCAACTGGAATCGCCTCCACACTCTCGGTCAACCGCGTGCGGATCAGATTCCGTCCTACAGCATTCGCGATCGTGGGCGTCACAAGCGGAATCTCGTCATCGACAGTCGGATCGTGCGCATCGATGACCTCCTCGAGAAAACTCCAGCCAGCTGCTTGCGCCGCCTCATCGAGGGCGTCACTGACTCGCTCGTGGTACGACCAGAACACGTCCCGGTATGTCTCGCCACTGGTGTCCTCAAGCGCAGCCGAGAGCACGGACTCGAACTCGGCAACTGCGTCGTGAAGGGCGGCTCTGTCACCGTCCGAGAACCGGTCGAGTAGGGTATCGAGCTCGGCGACGGATGCGGTTCGTTCATCAGCTGACGACGAGCCTGTGGATTGTGACTGTTTGAGATCAGCCGAGCCAGCGGATGTTTCTGACTGGACCTTTTCACAGTCGTGGAGGCGGAGACGGGTGAGTGTCTCGAACGACGCTCCGCAATCGTCGCACTCGTAAGGCATGGTCCTACTACAGGGATGTGGGCAAAATGCGTTCTTCTTCGAAGCAGTATTCCCAATATTAGTAAACAGACTATTATAGTATAGACTATTGTAGTCTAATTTCTAACTTCGGGAGGTATATGTATCTCACACAACGAGTGAAGGTATGGACCAGTTCGTCAACCGTATCGAGGAACTCGATCGGCTACAGACTCTCTACGAGAGTGACGCTGCAGAACTCGCAATTGTCTATGGGCGTCGTCAGATCGGCAAGAGCGAACTCGTCCGCCGATCGATTGCCGACCGCGACGATGCCGTGTACTATCAGGCTGTCCAAGGAACAGCGACGACACAGCTCAGGCGGTTCGTTGAGGCCGCAGCGACAACCTATCCAGACATTACCGCCGTCAAAGAGGAGTGGGAACCACTCTTAAGATACCTCACCGATAGAGACGCCATCGTCGTCATCGACGAATTTCCGTACCTTATCGAATCGAACGAGGGGCTCCCGTCGATCATTCAGCACCTGTGGGATACCGCTGTCGACGAGAGTCAGGCAACACTCGTACTAACCGGCTCTGCAATCGGTATGATTCATACCCACGTCCTCGATGGCGGTGCGCCGCTCTACGGCCGGGTATCACAGACACCGAATGGCCGCCTCGAACTCACCCAGCTCCCGTTTCGCTCCATCCACGAGTTCGTGCCAACGTACACTCCCGAAGAACGGGTGTTCGTCTATGGCGTCTTCGGCGGCACACCCCGGTATCTCAGTCCGCTCGCTCCGTCACAGAGCCTCGGTGAGAACATCACGCGGCTGCTGTGCGATCCGGATGGCCCACTCCACGACGAGCCCGAAACTGTCCTCCAGATGGAACTCACCGAGGTGAACACATATTTCTCCGTGCTGGAGTCGATGGCCAGCGGGAACCGCAGTCGAAACGAGATCGCGCAGGGGGCTGGCATCGAGAGCACCAACACATCGTACTACTTCGACCGGCTGGAAACGCTCCAGATTATCGAGAAACACCATCCGGCGCTTGCTGATCCGGCGCGCAGCAAGCGGACTCGGTACCAGATTCGCGATCCCGTCTTCCGGTTTTACTTTAGATATCTCTACGGCCGTGGGGGGCAGTACGAACTCTACGGCGAGAGCGCCTACGGGGATCTCATCGAACCAGAACTGCCCGACTTCGTCAGCGAAACGTTCGAATCACTCTGTCACCAGGCAGTGCCAGCGCTCTATACAGACTACCAGCTCACACAGGTGCCAAGCCAGTGGTGGTACAAGCACCGGGAGATAGATGTCGTCGCACCAACTGACGAGTCAACGTTGATCGTTGGCGAAGCGAAATTCACCACCACCCCACTCGGCTATGACGTGCTCGCGGATCTCGAAGACGACGTTTCCCATATTGATTGGACACCCCCCGGAGGTGGCGAGCCAACGTACGAATTCGCCTTGTTCAGCCGCTCTGGGTTCAAACGGTCAGTCAAGGAAGCTGCAGACGAACGTGACGACCTTCGGCTCTTCGATCTGCCCGATGTTGTTGGCGTTCTCGAGAGTAGAGCCGACCAGTGACCGTTCCGATCCGGTTCGTCCATCGACTCACTCCTCACCTGCGCTAAGAATAACATCCTCCCCAGCGTTCACGCCGGGGTTCCTCACCGTCTACGGCGAAGAGGATGTCATTCGCTCCCTTCAGTCGCTCCTTGAGGCTGGCTCCACTCTGTACGCTGAATGGTCGACACGATCTCGTCAGCTGTGTCGGCAGGAATGTCTTGTTGAGAAAATGCTGCTGTCTCATACAGTTCAGTAAGCCGACGAAGCTGATCTGTATTGGGGCGACCAACACGTTGCCATCGTCGATAATATTCCCAGTGGGTCTCTCCAGGCGGACTCGAATCTGATCGAAGTTGTTGTCGAACAACTCCATAGGCAATCTGTACCGCGGCATTAGGGTACCCTGCTGCAAGTGCAGTCTGAGCCTGTTCAATTGAGACGCCTTGAGCAGATGCAGAGCTATCCTCTCCGAGTGAATCAGTAACGTCGAATGGCGTGGCCAAGGTGGAATCGGCAGGCGTATTCTCGGGTGATCTGTCTTCGTTCGTGATACGCATGCGAAGCTGTTGAATCCAGTTCCACTCGGAACGTCGAAGAAACAGCACCGCAGAAAGGCTTGCCAGGAGCACACCACCAGCAACTAAAATGCCAATCTGATTCCCTCCCGCGGCGCCAACTGCCAGTTGCTGTGTTGCGGTACTCGCTGCGAGGCTCGTTTGCTCTCCATCAAACGTGACCGCTAATTCGGCCGTCTGTCCGATCGTATCTGGGACAGTAAATGTCGCTTGGTATGCTCCAGACTGATCCGTCTCAACAGTACCAAGAACCGTGTTATCGATTGCGATGTGGAGCTCACGATCAGCGAGCGAGTCACCATTCGCAGTCGATAATTGGCCTGTTACTGTCACGTTGGTCGTATTGGTTGTGTTTGTTTCGGCATCAACAGACAGCGATGTAGCCGTTGGTTGGACTGTCAGTTGGGTTGTTGTCGTCGACGGTGCAACAGCCAGATTCTGACGATCAAAAGCAATACTCAAATTTGTTTCACCAGACGGAATCGCTGCTGGGAGCGCTGCTGCCAGCGATACCGTACCGTTTGCATCTGTTGTTGCTGTTTCGAGACGCTGTCCGTCGACAGTCAACACGAGTGGGATGCCATCCAAATTGCGATGGCTCGCTATTGGAAGCTGGATACTTCCGGTAGCTCGAACCGTCTCAGCAAACGCTGCTGTCTCAGAGCTATTGTCGATCACCAGATCCACATCCGTTTGTTCAGTTATCGATACGTTTCGAGTGACAGTGACAGGAAGATACGGTGTAGTCGGTGCAGGTTCATACGCTACCGCGAGTGTAGAGGCAGTAACCGGTGCCGTTAGTGGCCGGTATGTTGTGTTGAACGATCCGTCGTCGGCAGTCTGCGTTGTAATTGTATCATTCCCAATCCCAACACTGACCGATGCATTCTCAATTGATTCATTATCAGTTGTGGTCAGGGTTCCAGAGACTGTGACTGGGGTACTGGTTGAGATCGTCGATCGATTTGTCTCGACAGAAAGCTCAGCTTGAGTAAACTCTCGTTGTGCAACGGCTGCTGCTACTTGTTCAATCTGCTGTTGTGACTCATTGAGCGAGCTAGTGGCAGCATCCAGGTTGATTCCTGTGTCTGCTTCTAATGTTGCATACTGCTCTTCGAGCTCGGCTGAGGTTGTATTGAGTTCCTCGGTAGTTTCGAGTATCTCTCGAGCAAGCTGCCGCGCTTGCTCGTCATCTCCATTCTCGACAGCGCGTTGGTACGCAGCGCCTGTCTGGTTCAGCTCCTGAGCAGATTCAATAAGATCCCGCTGCTGCTCACGGGTGAGGTTGAATTGAGCAACGGTTCTTTCTGCATCAATATCGTCAGCAACGGCTGCGTACTGTTCGAGTAATACATCATACTCCTCTCCAAGCGGAATACGGCCGTCTTCATACGCTTCGTTGCTGACTGCAATTGCACTCGCATTTAGACGCGCTCCGAGTCGCGTGGTAAGATAGTTGGCTACTCGCTGGCTATCGCCAGATTCATCGACTTCGTCGGGATTCACGTGAGGGTGCGTGATATTGGACGCGTTTGTACTGCCGTCTGAGCTGTTCGTAACTTGGGGATGTATCTCTGTGTCAGCTTCTACACTTCCTGCGACACCACCAGTACCGGCAATGAGACCGGTAAGAAGCAAAATGACAGCTAAGACACCAAGACGGCAGTAGCGGAACGGCACGCCTGTTTATGCTCTGTCAAGGTTAATAACAGTTGTAGTTCGTACGAACTCTCGAAGCCACGTCACAATTTTTCGATTCTGACCCCTTTCCAGCCTCAAGAATCGAGCGTAGTAAGCGAGTGAGCCAGTGGCTCCATCTCGAAGATGCTGAAGGAAAGGTTCAATTCGCTTGGTCGAGTCCCCCTGAGTGATGCAGGCCACCCGGCACTTCTGGGCGACCGCACTAGTTGGGCTCCTGTTTAGTCTGCTCGCAGTTGGCGGGGCTCAACCGGCTGTGCTCATTGGGGTTGCTGGTGTCGGTACGTGGCTTATTGCAACGGCCTGGAACGCAGCGCGTACGTTTCAGACGCTGGGTTCTGAGCTCACCGTTGAGTATACGCTTGAGACAGCGACCACATACGTTGATTCGACGACAACGGCGACAGTGACAGTGACACGGCCTGCCGCAACCGCCAACACACCAGTCAGTGTAACTGTGACCCTGCCACCGGGACTGCAACTTGCGACGTCGACGCCACAACCGCTCACCCTAGCTGCTGGCGAGACCACTGCGACACGGTCACTACCGATCCACACGACCGTGGCAGGCCAATTTGAACTCCCCGAACCCACTATTGAACTGTCTGATGTACTCGGCTTGTATACGGAAACGATCCCGACGACGACGGGACCCCGTCTGACGGTGCTTCCGCCTGAACCAGCGGTCCATATCGGGAAGGGAGGCCAATCCTACGGAAGTGCATTTGGTGAACACTCAACCGATCGACCAGGACCCGGCATCGCGGTTCGTGAGCTCCGGCAGTACACCGCCGAAGAAGACGCGATAAATATCGACTGGAAATCAACAGCGCGTCTCGGCGAACCGTACGTGCGGGAAACAGAAGGCGAAACCGATCGGCACACCGCGCTGCTAGTGGATCATCGTGCAGCAACTGGTCAGAGCGCTGGTACAGAGACACCACTGGAGTACATTCGTGAGGCAGCACTCGCGATGACCGCAGGCGCAGTGGATGCTGGCGACCCGTTAAGTCTCTGGACAGTTGGTGCTGACGGCATCACAGAAACGATCGCTCCCGGAAGCACCCCAACAACATATAACCGGGTACGGTCAGCGTTGTTAGCCCTTGAGCCAACGGGGACTGCCGGCCGACGGCCGCCATCAGCAAGAACTCAATCGCTCACCGAAACGCTTCCAACAGACTCACAGATAGGAGAGACGCTCCGTCCATACGCAGCCACCACAGCCCGAGACGGGGTTCTGGATGATGTCTTTCTAAAAGCCGTACAGCGTGCTCGCCAAGAACTTGGTACAGGTGCCTGGCTCGTCTTGGTGACAACGGATGCCGATCCAGCACAACTTCGGGAAAGTGTGACTGTCGCAACCGCTGGTGGTGCTGCGGTCCTCGTGTTGATCGTCCCAACAGTCCTCTTCGGGACAAACCGCCTCGACGCGATCTCGGACACCTACGAAGCGTACACCGAGTTTGAGGAACTTCGGCGGCAGTTAGATAATCATCCCCGAGTGACGGCACTCGAAGTGGCGCCTCGAGAGCGGTTACAAACAGTCTTATCATCGAACCGATCCACCCACACACCAACGGGAACTCAATGAGTATCGACGAGAACAGAGCCGAGACAGAATCGACTGTCCACGACCAGAAGCTGATCACACTCACACGAGGTCCCGTTGGGATTGCCGGACTCATTGTGACAGCAGGCATCATTGGTTTCCTCAATGGGAGTCTCGGCATTGCTGTTGGCGGAGTTGTCCTTGCGATCGGACTTGTGACACCAGCACCACTCGCGTTTGGAGTCGGTGTCGCAGGCCTGTTGGTCAGTACAGACTCCAGCCTCGTTCCTCTCACTATCGGCGGGATCGCACTCGCTAGTGTGTTTGTCGATCAGGCCATGACGTCACCCACAGACAGCAATCTCCTTGCTGCGATCGGTCTTATCGGTGTTATCCTCGCTGGGGTCACAGGTGCGTTGTTAACAGTATGGCCGATTCCAATTGTCGCTGTCACTATCACACTTGGAGTTGCAGGCAGCGTCTACCTAATTCACCGCTACGAGCGAGTAACACTTGGCCTCGTTTCAGACATCCAATGAGTTCCCCAACAGAGACTGACCAGGATCTATCGCACGAATCGACCCCACCCCAGAGCGACGACGGTGAGCCAGAGTCGTACACACGTGAGGAACTGACCGTCCAACTCGAACTGTTACGGGAGCAAAACGAACGACTCCGCGAAGAGTACCGTCGATCACAACAACAGACGTATCGCCGCTCAGCCGGTGGCTTGTTCGGGGTTGGACTGCTTGCGGTGCTTGGCGGCTTCGTCTTTCCAGAATCGCAGACGGTGTTGTTTGCGCTCGGTGGGACCGGACTGTTCGCTGGGGTAGTGACGTACTTTTTAACACCCGAGCGGTTCATCGCGGCAAACGTAAGCGAGCAAGTGTTTGAGGCAGCAACAGCAGATCGGGAAGCGATCCTTGATGAGCTTGGACTCACGGGTACACCAGTGTACATGCCGACAGCCGAGCCCCGTCTGTATGTGCCTGAGGCGGATCGGCGTGATCCACAGGCACAGCCGCTGCCGGACGCTGACGCGCTCTCACAGTTCTTTGTCACGCCCGACAATGCCGATCCTGGGGTCGCTATGACGCCGACTGGAAAGCCATTGTTCGACGCGTTCAACCGCTCACTAAGCACGCCGCTTGCGTCGACGCCGCACTCACTGACACCCCAACTGATCGATGGTCTCGTTGAAACATTTGAGCTTGCCGACGGTGTTGATGACAGCATCGATGCAGATGGGGGCCGGGTAACGCTAGAATTTGCTGGCCTGGCGTATGGCTCGCCGACCCAAATCGATCATCCCGTGTGTTCGTTCGTCGCAACGGGTCTTGCTGTTGGCCTCGACACGCCAATCCGCGTGGACGTCTCTCAGACGGACCCGCCAGTTGTCACATATCGGTGGGAACGCACTGACGACAACGCCGAGAATCAATCCTGAGGGTGTTCCAGAGCGGGTGTTGGCGCAAACGTGGTGTCACTCCCAGGAGGATCAACACTGGAGAAGATATCCTCGAGTATCTCTGCAACACTCGTGTCAGCTAGTTCGGCGTCTGTAGTCCGAATCAGTCGGTGGCGTAACACCGGCTGACCAAGTGCTTTCACGTCGTCAGGGATGACGTACTCACGGCCCCGTATTGCGGCGCGGCCTTTGGTAGTGGAAATGAACGCGAGCGCCGCACGGGGCGAAGCACCGTGTCGGACATCTGGGCTGTCGCGTGTCGCCTCTACCACATCCAGGATATACTCTTTTACCGGGTCGGCCACGTGAATCTCTGTCACTGCTTGTTGAGCGGTAGCGAGTGTCTCCGGCTCCACAACGGTGTTCACCTCATCAGAATCGAACTGTGGATCCTGATCAAACCGATCGACCAGTTCACGTTCAGTTTCTCGCTCTGGGAGATCAACGACGTACTTGAGCTGGAAGCGATCGCGTTGAGCCTCGGGAAGTTCGAAGACCCCCTCCATCTCGATTGGATTTTGCGTCGCCACAACCATGAATGGGTCCGGCAGCGCAAGCGTCTCGTTGTCAACAGTTACATTTCCTTCCTGCATCGCCTCAAGGAGCGCACTCTGTGTCTTCGGCGTCGCACGGTTAATCTCGTCGGCAACTGCCATGTTGGCAAACACCGGGCCGCGTTTGAGCTCGAACTCACCCGTATTCTGCCGATAGACATTCGTCCCGACAACGTCTGCTGGAACCATATCTGGGGTCATCTGAATGCGACTGTACGTTAACCCAAGCGTCGTCGCGAAGGTGTTGGCAATCGTTGTCTTTGCGACCCCTGGAACACCTTCTAAGAGAACATGGCCGTCAGTCAGCAGCGAGATAGTGAGCCCTTCAATAATCTCCTCGTTGCCGACCACGACGCTGCCGGCTTCGTCTTGAATCGTCTCGTAGAGTGTGGCCGGACTACTCATTATCAGTGGTACGTGTCTCCTCCTGTATAACGGCTGCTACAATCCGCTGTAAGCGCTCATCATCCCACTCTGGATACCGCTGTTGCAGATAGGCCTGTAGTTCAGCTTCGGAAAGTTGTGGCATGTCCTCACTTGTTGACTGAGGCTCATGCTTACCGAGAGACACAGCAGAGCGTACCACTGGAGGAAGTCGGTTGCGGAGCCGTGAGAAAATCGCTGGCTGGGCAATCATGATCCACCCCACACTAACGCTGATGGCGCCAACAAGCCCTTGGAACAACGGTGTGTTTTGAAACACCAACAGGACAACTGAAAGCGGGGGCTGATCGTCGCTCGCAGAGTAGTCTAAAATCACCTGTTCGTGGGTCTGAAAGAGCCCACTGACAAACGCACCGTTGTCCTCACGTTCCAGCATCGTGTTAATGAAGAGGCTCGGATCGCCGACAGCGATAACCTGCCCATCACCAACAGACTCAACAGTGACAACAGGATACCGCTGGAGCGTTTCATTCCCATCAAACGATCCGGATCGATTCCGATCAAGATAAGCCAACCGTGAGGTTTTTACAAGCGGTTCAGCGCCATTTGGCTCAACCGCTGTTCCGTAATTGAGTGTTAGTTGACCAACAGACTGGGTGTACGGATGCGATGAGACAGTCCCCGCAACAGGCAGTGCTGGAGATTGATCATACTCTTGCTCATCTCGGAGTAAATCCCCCTCAAACCGGGCACTGGCGCCAACATCTGCAAGGAGTGTATTTCCTTCCGGCGATGTCTGCGGTGTTGGGCCAAAGTTATCCGCAACTAGTAACGTTCCGCCGTTTTCGACGAACCGTCGAATCGTCGCTGTGTCTGTCTCAGAGTACGAAGTACTTGGAGCAAGAACGATTGCAATCGTGGGAGCAGACTGATTGCGGTACGGATCAACATCCAGAGTCACTGTCGGCTCACTATTTTGATCCGCGAGATCACGGAGATCAGAAGTTCCATCCCACGCCGGATTATACGCGCCGAAGGCCGCACCAGAGGTGCTCGCTGCGACGATGACAGCAATTGCGAGACACGCGGCCAGTGTGTAGAACACAAGTTGTGGAACTGACGGTCGATCCATCTAGATCAACCCCGGAGGAAGAATTTCGAGTATCCGTCGAATGACGATCACAGCGAACCCGAGTAACCCGAGACCAATGATGGGGAGGAGACGACGTCGCCACCGTGGCGTCACATTGAATGGAGCTGTAAGTTCAACCACGACCAACAAGCCGATGAGCGACAGCACAAACACAAGCTCAAGTTCAAGTGAGTCAAGGACTGCAAGCAGCAAAATAACAGCCAGCATCCACGCGAGCTGCCCGTGAATGAACCGTTGCCGGCGTCGCGTGCTCATTTGCTATGTGAACTCAATCCTCTCCCGACAAATCAATATTATGATGCGCTTGGTCGGGCGGGTGGTCCGTATCAACTTCCTCGGCAAATTCAGCGACTTCTTCGCTAGTCAGTTGTTGGTGAAGTCGATTAATTACCCGCGGCCGATCTTGGTAACCAGTTTCTGCGAGCGCTCGAACAAGTGCAATTGCTCGCCGAACGCGATCCTGTTGCCAAGTGGATTCACGTGACTCATAGGTGCGGATCGCCCGAAAGAATTCAATTTTGTCGAATTCGGGCCAGTATGGAGTACAGAAATAGACTGCTGCCTGATTTCCATTCGCATGCCATGGGAGGAAGTTTGACGTCCGTTCATCACCACCAGTCCGAATAATAAGATCTACCTCACGCAGCGGTTCTCTATATAGCTGGTCTTCGATCGTCTCAGTGGTGATGTCTACTGGACGCAGCTCTCCATCAGCGACATCCCGCACGATCTGTTGAGTAGAACGCAAGAGTTCGTTGCGACCGCCGTAGGCAAGTGCAATATTAAGTTTGAGTTGTCGATAGTCAGCTGTCTGGTGTTCAGCATAATGAACGGCATCTACAACCTGTTGGGGTAGTTGACTGAGTTCACCTAACGCGTGAATTCGCACCCCATTTTCATGTATCAGATCCGCGTCTGCGAGCTTGTAGAGTTTTTCTGTGATTAGATCGAACAACGACGTGAGCTCATCATCGGGTCGTGAGAAGTTCTCAGTCGAAAGCGTGTACAGCGTGACTTCCTCAATACTAATCTCATCACACCAATGCAACATCTCCTCAGTCGTCTCTGCGCCATGAGCATGTCCGTCAGAACTCTCTAATCCGTGTTCACGCGCATACCGGCGATTTCCGTCTTGGATGACTGCAATATGGGCTGGGGGAGTCTCAATGGATTGCTTGAGCTCACGGAGATATGCCCGCCGAACTCGTTGTCGGATCCACGAAAGCATCAAATTAACATGAGTAAGTTATCAAATACAGATGTTATGTCTTTCGTTTATATATAGAACTGTTTCAGAAAGTGGTTACTCTAAATATTTGATCACCGAACTAGCTGATTCGCAGACGCAACACGGGTGACTCGCCATGCACCAGCAATGCCTCCTAGAAGTGCGAATCCAAAGGCTACCCCAGCGCCAGCAATATATGCATATTGTGGCACCTGTACGAGCCCATCAAAACCGGTGACAGTAAGTGCAATCTTATCAAGTACCGCCGCAAAGAGCGGTGTCAGTCCAACTCCAAGGAGATATCCAGCAGTGGCAATCGCCAGTGCCTGAACAATTGCCACACCGACAACGCCGCGTCTGGTAGCCCCGACAGCCCGGAGCACCGATAGCGGTTTGCGTTGGACATATACGATAGACAACAACAGATTCAACGAGAGAATGCCACCCGAAATTACGCCGAGCACAACCAAACTCCCACCCGCAGCAAGCACAACTGCCTGCCGCTCAAGGAGTGAGACAAGCTGCTCTTGATTAGTTCGGAACGTGTATTGTGGGTACTCAGCTGCAAGCTCATCTCGGACAGCCTCTCGATCCGCTCCAGGTGCGGTCTGGATGGTGATGAGTGTCGCGCTATCATCATAGGCATTCCCAGTAAGCGTCTGCAGTTCGCTCAACCGTGTCGTGACTGTACCAGTCCCAAGGAAGTTTGCGAACGTTGACGACGTTCCCACTACTTCAAATTCGTTTGCTCTGGCGTTCGCTACTGTTCCGCCGATATAGATTGTATCGCCCACCGAGAGATTATATTTCTCAGAAATCTCAGGAGAGATGACAACCTCGTGAGTCATATTTCCATCATATGTACCGCCAGCGTAGTGTGTCTCTGGGCCCAAGAACCCCTCACCTTGGTTGATAGCCACAGATTCACCGCCGGCACCTGGCACGCCACTGCCTAATGTAGTATCAAATTCAGTGCCGTTCGGACTCACATACACAATTTGAAACGCCATTGGAACAGCAGTCTGGACATCTGGATGTGTACTAATGTTTTCCGCGAGTGGGTGGGCATTTGGAATTGGATTTTGGAACCCCCCGACAGACCCGGGCGCAACATCGATCGGGCCACCAGAGACCCATAAGTCACGCCCTGAATCATCGAACATCTCGTTGCCGGTGGAGACTACGCCAGCCCCAACCCCGGTGAGCAATGTTACTGACAGAACCGCCAGTGTCACCCCAATTACTGCGAGAATTGTCCGCATTCGATCAGAGCGGAGCTGTCGAAGTGCTATCCAGACGAGTCCGGTGTAGGCGCGTAGTCGCGTCATCGGGTGAGTTCCTCCAGCGTATTCGTGCGCATCGTCAGATACAGTGGATACGGCGCCGCGCAGATGCCGACAGCAACGGCTGCAAGTAAGGCATACACAACCAGTGCCGGCGTGATCGTCGCTAATGATGGAACGCCAACAGCGGAGGCGATACCAGCGTTGACGCCCAGTATTGTGAGTACACCAAGCCCAACGCCGAGAATGCCACCCAGAATAGCGACAGTCACAGTCTCCGACACCACAACGAGTGCCCGAGCGCGTTCAGAGAACCCAACGGCACTCAGCACGGCCAGTTCCTTGCGACCTGCAGTGAGCTCAAGTCCCATCATCGTTGCGACAAACGCGATCCCAATACTACCGGCCACGAGTGTTGCAGCAAGAGCCATCGCTAGCGGGAGGTTGGTAGGCGTCGCATCGACGCCAGTTATCCCAGCCCGTGACACAACGTCTGTTCGTGGATACAGGTTAGCGAGCTCCGATTCCACAGCCGGATTTGTAGTACTCACAAGGATCTGATCAGCTTCATCTGCCGTGTCAAGGCCAGTGAGAGTCTGCAACTCTGCAAGCGGCATGGCAATGGCAGGCACTTCGCCGAAGCCAGCAGCCATCTCACGATCATTTATTTTGGTGAGTGTGAGTGTCCGATCCGAATTGGCGACAGCGACTGTGTCACCTGGTCGAAGTGCCAACCGGTCTACAACAGTGGGCGACGCAACAATGTCCCCCGACCATGTCCCGTCATATGAGCCATCAGCGTAGTGCTGATAGTCTGGATCCAGTGAACTGATGTTTAGATCTGCAATCCGACGTTGGTCACCAGTGGGGATCACACCAACTGCGACCACATACTCACGATCGCCTGTGGTTGGGTTCTCAATTCGAAGCGGCTGTAAGACCACTGGAGAGGCATACTCGATCCGATCATCGCGATTGAGCTCTGCAGACACGGTGTGAACTTGACTAAGTCGGGCACCCTCTGATTGGAGGGGCACACTCCCCGCTCCACCTTCATCTGGAACGATCCAGTAATCTATATTCTCACTTTCGACAGTTGAGCTTCCGGCTAGTCCGATTGACAGGCCAGTCACAACAAACAACAACGCAACGGCAATAGCCACGCCCGCGATACAGACGCTCATGCGGCCCGGAGCAGCACCACGTAGCCTACCGATCACTCGTCGCACACCCAGTCCACACACTGTAGCGAATTGCGTGAGACGAGTCATCACTGTCGCACTCCGTCCAGCAGCCGGATGCGACGGTCCGCCCGGTCCAACGTATACGTGTCATGCGAGGCAATAACGACCGCTCGGTCCTCGCTGACCTGTGTGAGGAGATCGAGAACTTGGTCACCGGTATCTCGATCGAGCTCGCCTGTTGGTTCATCAGCAATGACGACTGCGGGATCAGCCGCCAATGCTCGGGCGATCGCAACTCGTTGCTGTTCGCCACCACTCAGCGCACCTGGGCGATGAGCTGTGCGGTCAGCAAGTCCAACAGCTGTAAGCAGCTCATCGGCACGCTCGCGACGGTGACCACGAGAAACACCGGCTTGTACAAGGGGGAGGGCAACATTTTCGCGTGCGGTCAGCGCTGGGAGAAGGTGGAATCGCTGGAACACCATCCCGATGTTATCTCGTCGGAACCGCGTCTGCTGACGGCCAGTCAGCACCGAGATATCCGTCCCTTGGATTGTGATTGTCCCGGCTGTTGGTGTGTCTAATCCAGCAAGAAGGTGTAGGAGCGTCGATTTCCCACTGCCGCTCGGTCCCGAAACACCAACAACCTCACCGACACCAATAGACAGTGATACTGACTCAAGTGCGGTGATCGTTGGGCCACCTTCGTGAAGGATACCTCCCTCATCAGCGTATTGGCGTGTCAAATTAGAGCAGACAACCGCAGAATCCGACATGGAGGACTCCGGCATTGTTCGCAATAGAAAACGACTGGTCAAAAACCGTTCGTCTGCTAGCTGTTAGCACCCACCGTCTGAGGGGAGGTGGGCTCTCGATCGTGGTGTGTCACTCCTGGCGTGATTGGTAGAAACCAATTGCAATCGCCACCACAACGACCAACACGAGGAGTACCACAGCGATCCCAATCGGAGAGCCATCGCCGCCATCACCGTCGCCACCGTCGCTACCGTCGGAGCCGTCAGTACCGTCAGTGCCATCAGTGCCGTCGGTGCCGTCAGTACCGTCAGTGCCATCAGTGCCGTCGGTGCCGTCGTCGGCGGTATCGGACGACTGGGCGATGGCGAACGTGGAGAGGCCGGGAGAGTCGGCGGTGAAGGTGACCCAGTTGTCGCCCTCTTCGTCGATGTTCGCCTCGTACTCTTCCCACTCACCGTCGTTGTAGCGGTACAGCGAGACATCTTCGGCGGTGATGTCATTGTCGTCAAGGCGGTCCTGACGGACGCTGAATCGGAACGTCACGCTCTCGAGCGCGTCGTCCGGGGCATCGTGTTCGACATTGACGTAGCCGAACGTCTCCGCGCCGACCGCGTCTTCGGGGCTCGGCGCGTCGGCACTCGGGTTGTCGCCGCTGAAGGTGATATCGGCGTTGAAATCTGCGTTCGACGCAAAGCGTTTTGTCAGGCCATTGAGCGCGGCGCCGGTCTGTTCGAGGTTGCGGTCGACGGTCGCATCGTCGAACGTGGTCTCAACGCTGTCGCCAGCGGATGCGCCGGTGATCGAGACGGTGACGGTCTGCCCGTTCACGCTGGTGTCGACCTGCGCGTTGCCTTCGACGTTGGTCACAGGTTCGGGGCTCGGTGTGTCGCCGTCGTCGCCATCAGTGGCACCGCCACCGCCGCCGCCGCCACCGCCGCCACCGCCACCGCCGCCGTTGTCATCGTCGTCGTCACCGCCGTCATCGGCGGCAGCGATAGTCACCACATCGGCAATCTGCCGATCGAGAACATTGTCAGCGCTATCAAGTGCGACAAGGCCAACTTCGTAGTTACCTTCGTCTTCGAACGCAGTTTCAATATTGACAGATTCAGTATTCGAGGACTCTAGACCTGAAATCTCTTCTCGAAGCGCTGAGTCAGACGCAACACTTCCATTGACCTCAAGTGCGACAGTTGCGTCCCCTGCCTCGGTACCAACGTTTTCAATGTCCCCACTGATCCCGATAGATTCGTTAGGCACAGCATCTGTCGTGTTGACTTCCGTATTACTCAACTCAAAATCAGCGGTATCTTCAGTGATTGTGATTGACTCTTTAGTTGTGCTAATTTCGCCTGTCTCTTGGTCGGTTGCGACGTGAATAACCGTGTACTCACCCTCGTCCCAATCGCGACGGGTCTCAATTTCAAACGAACTCTCGTCGTTCTGGTCGCCGATTGCAGTTATTGAGGACTGAACCGTTGTATCCCCATCAACATTCACTGTAGCCGCATCTCCAACCTGGCTCCGAAGGTCGAAACCACTGACGAACGCATTGCGGATACTGAAGAACGTCTCCGCGCCATCTACGGTGTCAATCGTACCGTTAAATCGCTCGTCGCTGAGTGTTACTCCCCTAATCTGCGTGTTGGGTTGGATGTTTGCAACTCCTTGGAATGAGCTAATATCAGTATCAACGGTAACATCCTCGCTTCGAAGTTCAGTCGAGATGTCTCCCTCGATATTGATCGTATGTGATGTGTCGCCCACTTCATTTTCATCAAACACAACGGCGGCGTGAGAGACATTTGTTGCGTCTAGATTCGACTCCGCATCGACAGTAATATTCTCACCAGGAGCAACTTGGTCATCAATCGTGATCTCTGAGGAAGTCTTTTGAACAACTATCGTGTCAACTCCAAGGACAGTGGTATCATTGAATGTTGGTTGCTCTGCTCCGTCGGGGAGCACTTCACCCCCAACATGCCCAATGAGTACGTACGACCCTGGCGTATCTGTGCTAATAGTTGCTGACGCAGCTCCATCCTCGATCTCAGAGCTAGATATCGCTTCAAACGTAACAAGTTCCATGAATTCTTCAGATGTCAGTGTCTCAATAGCACGATCGATACTCACATCTTGCTCATTAGCGAATTCCTCGGCAAAGGTTTCAAATTGCTCGGTCCCCTCGAAGTGTTCGCGTACTAACGCAAAGCTCACTTCTTCTCGGCTTCCAACGTCGTCCTCGAAGTCACTGTATCCGTCAACTGCACCAAGATCTTCTCGAACCTCGTCAACGGTCACGTTTTCCGCGTCTAGTAGTTCCTGTGTTGCATCGACATCGGGTTCAATTCTTGCAACGAGAACTCTGAACGGAGAACCATCGAAGTCATCGGTTGCAGCGCTATTTCGATCATCTAAACTAAATGTGACGTCCCCTCCTGAAGAAAAGACGCCCTCTTGAGGTGTGTTTATATCTGGGGTGACAGCACCAGAGATGTCTGACGAAATCTCAATTGTGGGGCTTTCAACTGTTGTGGCAGTCCCAGATCGGTCTACAAGGGCTGGTCGCAGTCCAGCACCCTCCCACACGCGCAGGTCTTCGGTGATATTTACTGTATCCTCAGTTTGACTGTGTATATTGGTGTTCGGAGAGATGCTGCTCTCTTGCTGACTATCTACAATCGCGGCACCCGCTGCGGGCCCAACCATGGATACCAGCATGAGAATGCTGAATATAACCGCGAGTGTTCGCGAACTTCGGTAACCTGTCATACACTCAGATTATGTTCACATTACATAGACCTTTTCCTCTACTGACAGGGAGTACCAATTTAGCCTGAGCGAAGTGGCCGAGAAGAACTTAATTTCTCACATGCCTCAGCCAATTCGATTGAGGCCTCTATCAAAAAACTCATTAGGATATCAAAAATGTATTGCTGTATGAGAACCCGTACTGTGTTATTTGCCCTCCTGTTAGTCTGTGCGCTTATATTTACTTCAGCCAGTCTTGTCGTGGCTTCTGACGCATCATATTCAATTACAACTGATTCTGAGATTTCTGTCCCCGAGCGGACTGAAACGGTCGAACGAGGTGCTGTAAGTGTTACTATTGAGAGTTCAAAAATTGCGGTCATTGGTCCTAATGAGAATCTTACTGTTGAGACAACAGGGCCCTCAGAAACTACTTATAATGTAGTTTTTGTCAACTCCCAAGAACAGCAAATTGATAGTGCTTCAGTGGAGGGTAACGCAGTAACTGACTTCCCGGCTAAGGCAGAGTCACCAGGGAGTTATGGAGTGATTCTAAATGATCAGTCGCTTGTAGACGATTTTCTTCCGGTGGTTATTGAAGGGTATCGTGTCGACAGTTTCACCATTAGTGGTGAGTCCGCCAATGGGGCTAGCATTCCTGCAAATGAAGAGAGCAATGTCCAAGTAGATCTTAATGAGTTGGACAGTGCTTCAGTTGAACCGGAGACAGTAGAAGTGGTTCTCTGGAATGGTGAGACAAATAAGACGTATTCGCTTGAAAAAGATACATATCTTACCTATGAAGGGACGATTGAAGGATTAGACGTTGAAGAGTATCAGGCTCATATTCGGATTCGAGGTGGCAACTCGGCGAATGGCCAGTTAGAGCTAATTGGTCTCAGCGAAAACAAGGACATTACGCGGGCTTCATCAAGCGATAATGAAGGTGAAGACGAAAATACCAGTGGTGGGAGTGATCCAAACGGTGGCGGGGGATCTTCTGGCGGCCCGTCATCAGGTAGTTCAGAATCGAATGAAACAGACACCGTCAACGGGACTGATACCACTAACGAAACCGATGTAGCCAATGAAACAGACACCACCAATGGAACTGATGTCGCCAACGGAACCGATACTACCAGCGAAACGGACCCCACCAACGGGACCGACACCACCAATAATACCGACACAGATGACAGCACAACCGGCGAATCAGGCACAGCTAATGGATCAGAAACGGATAATGAGACGGACTCAGTAATTTCACCAAACGGTAATACAGAAGGCGGTGAAACAGATGACAGCACACCACTATACGCGGTTCAAGCTGTCCTATTAGGAATTGTATTGGGTGGCGGCATTCGTCGGTTTCGTCGGCAAAGTTAGCTGAATACAGTCGCTGACATCCTCAAGGAGTGAATAGCGGCTACAGAGTTCGAGGCAGAGTGCCTCGGTGATTGACCCCGAGGCAGTTCACGTCAAGTGAGTAGGACGGTTCACTCAGTGATCTCGGCGATCAGGTCACGGACACCATGTCGAACAGCTTCGTCACTCGACATCGTTGGTTCCCACCCGAGATCGGCAAGCTTCCCGATCGACAGCCGCATCTTGGGCACATCACCCGTCCAGCCGCGGTCGCCGCCGGTAGGTGTACTCGGGGGTGACTCCGAGCTCGTCGCTAACGATGTCGGCGATTTGGGTCACAGAAGTGGTCGTCTTTGTGCCAAGGTTGTAGATGTTGAGGTCGTCATCCGCATTCTCGACGACGTACTGCATGGCCGCAACACACTTTGACATCCTCCCCGCGCTGAACAGTAGTTGCCGAATCAGATCGCTCTCGGAGTTGAACCTCTCCACTTGATCGGTCTCGCGATGAGTCTCGTAACATCTCTCGACGAACTCTGTGGAGACCGAGCGAGGGAACGCCGCCGAAGGTGGCGTTCCCGAGCGATGTCACTCTCTACTGGCGTTCTGACCGGTCATCCCGGTCTCTGCTTGCTGAACGCTAGCCGTAGCCTTGCGGGATCACCAGCGTCCGGAAGATCCGTGTCGAAATCTGTGGCTTTCTCGGGATCGAACCACCAGAGACGAGGGCGTTCGCTAACACCCACAGGTTGTACAGCGCGACCGCGAACAGGAAGTAGAACAACCGCACCGAGAACGTCGGCGATGACGTTCTGGGCAGAAAGTCGCCGATTTGTCGATACGACGTCTCGATCCCCCAGCGGCGGCGGAACGCCGCCGCGTACGCTCTTGCGGTCTCCCTTTCTACGTCGAGGTTGGTGACGAACCAGACGTGTTCATCCTCGTTCGTTCGATGAGGGACGGCGAAGACGGTGACGTCGACCGACGCGGTTGGCGGCCGCTTTCGCTGCATCTGGTAGGCATCGACGACCGTCTCAGCGCCGGCGCTGAGACGGGCTTTCATCCCCGTACTCGGTCGCGCTCGCACGATGAAGTCGACGTCTAGTCGGTCTAGCTCTTTGACGACGTGAACCTGGTAGAAGCCCCGATCGAGGTAGACGTGTCTAATCGAGACGTACCGCCGCGCTTCGAGGATGAGTGAGCGAACGGCTCCCTGCTTCGCACGGAAGCCGTTCGCGTCCATCGGTAGCACAGCGAGCGTGAATCGAACGCCCGGAGCGACGATACACAGCGTCGCAAAGCAGTACGCGCGGTTCGTTCCGAGATCAGGATACGTGATGAGGACGTGGTCGGTGTCGGCTGAGCCGTAGAACCGCCACTGGTGAAGATCGATCGCGACGTCAACCCGACGAGGAAGCAATCGGAGTGACCGAAGCGTCTGAAAGAGGAGGTCGCGGACGCCATCGAACTGGGCGTCGATGGCGTCCGCGTCGAGATGGCGAAGATGATACAGCAAGGATTTCGCGAGTGGGTTCCGAGCCGTCGACGTCACGTCGACGGGCTCGGACCGGTCCAGTTGGACGGTTTTCCCGTCTGTATTGGCGAACTCTTGGTCGAATGCGATCCGAGAGAGCACTTCGAGAAAGTCCTCTCTCGTGTAGGTGCCACACGGCTTACTGTCGAATTCGAGTGCCGGATACACCAGGGTTGAGGCCGCTCGACAGACCTGTGTTGCTTCGGCTGTCTCGACAATTCCGGAGACTACGAGCCGCAGCCCCAGTTAGGTTCGGCAACTACTGTAAAGCGCGAGGCTTTCTCCTCGATTCTCCGTAAGAGCGTCCGAGACCGTCTTCACTAGACGGCAAAGCAAGGCAACGCGAGAAGTGGGTCCGTCACAGCTAGCGACCATCTGGGCCTCAAGCGTCGTCTGAGAGCCATCTGGTGTCGCAATGGTCACCACAACGCGATCCGGCTGTTCATTGAAATCGACAACAGTGTGGTGATCACGGAGATCCGTACCAACGTCAGCAGCTCGGTGTGCGAGCAGTTTGTCCAAGCCAACGCGGTCGATCACATATGAAATAACCTCAGACTTATAGAACGGGTATACCTTCGACTCCGGACCACCAACGTGGAAGCGAGCACCCGAAATGCGATTTTGTAACAGATCGTCTGCCGCACCATCGGGCAGATACTCCCAGGTGTCGGTCGAGACATGCTCGGAACAGGCGAGTGGTTTGCCAACCTCGCCTTTCTCGAGGAGTGCAACGTCGTAGCCGGCAGTGGCCGCTTGATACGCAAACCGAGAACCCGGTGGACCAGCCCCAACCACGATGAAATCATACATGGAGAAAATCAGGTTCTGCTTCCCAATATAGTCACCTCTCTTCGAGTTTGTGGCCTGAAAGACAGGCGGGGAATCGAGTCCCTCTGACTATCGATCATCCCCCTCAAAGGGGAGGGGGGGGACGATCATGCGAGAGTGATTGGTAAAGTAACTAAAATTTGGTGAAATATACGTCACAGATTGATCGAGGCAGAGCAAGAAACCGAGTGACAGCACTGATTCCAGCCGTGAGGACAACCGACAGCGTCATTCTGTTGTGCCAGAGCTTTGGTGAACAGCCGGGTTAGTGATCGTAATTAACGGCTCCTGCTCAGCAAGCGCCGTTTCAAACTGCTCTCGATCCGTCTTGTACAACGATTGATTTTGGGCGGCTGCGACACCACGTGGCGTAATTTGGTATAGGCCGGAAGATTCAGCAGGGCCGATCCGACGAATCAGACCTCCATCCGCAAGGACGGGTAAGCGCGTGTTGAGATAGCTTCGATCCTTGTCGATAGTCACGGCTAGGTTGGCAGCCGTATCTCGCCGCCCATCCGCGAGAGCATCAAGGATCTGGAAATCTGTCGGGTCGACAAGTCGTGTTTTCACCATAGCCGGATAATATATACTGATAGTATGTATATGCTGTGGTCACGGTGGTTCTCCAGAGAAGGCCGTGTTGAACCCGAAACCACACTTCTCGCCAAAATATCCACAGCGTTCCATCCCACACAACCCGAGCACCCTCCCGCAGTCGCAGCGATCCTCGGCCGCTGACTCTCTCAGATATAACAGATGCCGCAGTGACTACAGAACCGATACTACAATCAGTTACATCAGTTACTTCAGATATAACAGATACACTAGTTAGTGAGGGAACAGCAATTTAGAAACCGGTTTGATAAGATACCTCAGATACGGCAGTTACATCAGATACTGCAGAGAGACACCGATCAGACGGGTTAGAGTTAGTAACCTAGTTCTCTCAAATGGGTCAGATCTAATTTCTTCTGGAGCTGTTCACTCCGCTTAGTAATTTGAACAGTGTCTCAGATACATCAGATACAGCAGATGCGTCTGACAAACAATTATATCAGACGCCTCAGATATATGGGACATATGACGCAGATAATCGCCATCTCAAATCAAGCAGGTGGGGTCGGAAAGACCACTACCACGATCAACCTCGGTGGTGCTCTCGCAAACCAAGGCCACGATGTCCTCCTCATCGATACCGACCCGCAGGGAACTCTCACTGAAGGCACGGGCTTCCGTGACCTCTACGATCAGAAGATTCCGTCTCTCCACCAGGTGATGGTCGATCCGACACGCACCGAGGAGATCAACGATATCATCGAACATCACGACGAGTTTGATGTCATTCCGTCCAACAAGGCAATGGACGGGCTGAAGGATATGCTCGTCACGCAGGTCGCAAACAGCGAAATGCGGCTCAAAATTGCTGTCGACGAGCTCGACCACAACTACGACTTCATCCTTATCGACTGCCCACCTGATCTCAGCCAAATCCTCGATAATGCCCTCCTCACGGCCGAGAAAGTCCTTATCCCCGTTGAACCAACCCGACGGTCCATCCGTGCAATCGAGAAAATGAACGAGGAAATCGCCTATCTCTCAAATAGTTTCCCTGGCCAAATCGATACCATCGACATTCTTGGGATTGTCATCAACGCCGTCGAGAGTGTCCAGAACAACGATACCAAGCAGATGATCGATTTCTTCAATGATGCTCCATACAATGTCTTCGAAGTTCCTGAGCGCGTCGCTATCCGGCGTGCCTGGAACAATGGTATCTCCATCTTCACCCACGAAGACGATGCGAAGACCGAGGATGCACGCGAGGCCTACACCGAGATAGCGAAAATGATCGAACGCCACACGACGGAGGTGGAAGCATGAGTAGCAACGACGGGGACGACGATCTTGAGGAGCGGAAGAGTGACGTTTGGAGTATGGACGAAGTTCGAGGTGCCGGTGGAGAGACGGCAGAAACCTCAGACACCCCAGATACAGCCAAGGAGGAATCGGCCGCCACTACGTCCGATACCACAGAAACAACAGATATCTCAAAAACATCAGACACCTCAGACACATCTGACGACGAAGCATCGTCCAGCATATCCGATTCCGAAGACACGACAGATACCTCAGATACACCAGACACAGAGAGCGAGATCGACGACACCGCTGTTGAAGCTGATGGAGAGACCGTCCGGCAGATGGCACTCGACGCAGACAAAAAGGGGATCGTAGTTCGCGATCTCCACAACGTAAATGTCTATCTCTACGAGAGCGTTTACCAAGAGATGCGGACGAAGTACAAAGAGCTCGATACCGAGTACTTTGCGACACACGACGAAGACCTCTCGAAGAACAAGGACTTCTTCAACGCCGTCTTCCGGGCAGGACTACAAAGCCCCCAGCTGAAAGAAGAACTCGAACTCGAGTAACCGGCCCCATCCTACTTCGCTCGGCCTTGCGGCCTCGCTCGTTGAGGGTGGGCTTTGATGTGGTTCTCGCCCTCGGTTGGCGCGACGGGGCGTCTTGTGCGCCCCGCCTACCGGACACCCTTCGGGGTCGACAAACCCACCATTCAGGGCCGGGCTACTGCGGCCCGTACTGCGCGCCACTTGTGGACGCACAGCACTAACTGGCAGTAAGATATGGTGTAACATAGTGGTTGCGAAAGCTCATGTCGGCTTCCTCTCCGGCCTACTCCCGTCGCGCTTCCGACTGAGCGTCGGAATCACTCGCTCCTTGAGGCCGGAGGCTCCACCTCGAAAACGCTGATCGTCGCCGGCACTCCAAACATCCTAACAATCACGAGAAAGAGCCCGTATTCTCTTGTTTTACGTCTCTACTCCCCGGGAACTACATCATCACACAGCTGTGTTCCCTGCGAACAGCCCCTCAAGTCCCGCCCGCATCTCCTCCCGGCGATGCCGACGCTTCTCTGCCTCCGAGAGGTAGCTGTCCAAGACAACCTCCGGCGACTTCGATCCTTGCTCTTCAGCGACATCTGCAAACCGCTCGACCACACGACGCACTGCTTCTCCGTACGCCGTGTACCAGTACCGTCGACCCATTTTCGGCGTTGGAACCTCCCCATCAACGGTCACATCACCCCGTTCTGCGAGGCCTTTGAACCGACGCCGGATAGTTGACGTCGACAGGTGACCGCTCTCCGCCGTCGACGATGGAAACACATGGCCCATCCAACCGTTGTCTGCTTCCGAGAGGGCGCCGATCCGCGCGGAGACGTCCTCAAGACCTGTGAGGAGCGCGACCGTCCCAGGTCCGTTCTTCCGTTCACTCCCAAACTCGATGTAGGGCCCAGCCTCCGTATCGTCTTCTGGTGGGTCGAGGACCAACTGGTCGATGTGGAGCGACGCAACTTCGCTCGGTCGAAGTCCCCACCCACAGATCCCGATCACGATAAGACGGTCAACTGAATCGTCAGCTGTCTGGTAAAGTAGCCGTATCTGGTCGGCCTCGAGAGCCTGGTTATCCCACTCAGGCGTTGAATCCCATCCAAAGCGACGTTCTAGCTGGTCGGTCGGATTGTGACGTGCGCCCTTGAACGTCACCTGATGGGTGTAGAACTGTCTAACCTCCTGGACGTATTTCCGTCTCGACGCGTGTGTCGTAAGCGTATCTTCGCGCCGACGGAGGACATCGAAAGTATCCGCGACGCGGTCCATCTCGTCGGCCCGCACAGCGTTATCGTGTAGCGGCCCGAGCAAATCATCAGTTCCATTCACGTCTTGGTACGTTCGAACGTAGAGACGGAGGGCAGAGCGCCGTGTGGCGACTGTCGACTCCGCCCGCCCCTGTCGGTCACGCAGCTCGACGAGGTAATCCTCAAGGGCTGTACGCGTCTCGTCATCGTCGACGAAATCGAACGATCCCACTTCTTGTTCAGGCTCGAGGGGAACACCGATCTCGTCGTAGAAGTCACCCGGTGAGAGGTCGAATTGTCGGGAGAGGTGTTTGATGAACCCTGAGAAGTGCGATTCGAGCCACGAATAGGAGGGGGTTTCGTGCTCAGGAGCCAGTCCTTCGGCTCGCATCTGCAGCGTGATCTCGTCGTGGTAGAAAGCCTCGGCGTCCTCAATATCCATCGTGCTGTAGCGTGGTGTGTCGGTCATCTCGGTCATCAGTACTCGACGGGAGATCGACTCATTATACGCCCTCTTCGCGGAATCGCTTTACAGTCACGTCAACGTCGTCGAAGTCGTCGTCAGCACCCGTGTAGGCTGTTGCCTCTTTCGCCGCTGCTGTGGCTAGTGTGTAGGCGTCACCGAGTGCGACGTTGTAGTCTCGTTTATAATCGGCAGCCGATTCCCAGACCTCTTCGGCGGTAACGACATCACACCAGTTCCGAATTCGAGTGACGTATGCTTTCGCTGTCTGTGGGTCATCACGCCCACACACGTACCGCACCTCAGTGCATGTGACCGTATTCACTGTCCCCTTCAACTCGCCGTCCTCCACGCGATCTATGATTGCTTCAACGTCATCGCTTCCAGGTTCGTCCCAATAAAAGGCAATCAGCGGTTCTGCGTCGAATACGATGTGATCCATTAGCTGTTTCGCTCGAGACGCTGACTACGTTCTTCGTCAACCTCTCGCTCTTCTCGGAGGATTGCCGTCCCACGTTTCGACGTGGTTGCGGCTCCACGGAAGTCTTGGAGACTGGAGAGCGGTTCGACGACGATCTCTCCTTTCTCGTTCTCCCGGATGCGAACTCTGCTGCCTGGTTCGATTCCGTGCTTCTCCCGAAGCTCTTTGGGGATTGTAGCCTGGCCTTTTTGACTCAGATTGACGATCCGGCCTTCGTTGGTTGTACTCATTATAGTATTACTATTTGATGTACAACCTTCAATCTTTTTCCAGTCTGCTGGTGAAGGTCGCTTATCGTTTTTGTCTCAATCGGCAGCAGGAGCTCACGCGCTCCGTGCGGTAGCAATTCTAAGTCTGGTGATTTCGGTAGGCAGAGCGTTTCGTTCGATTGGCTTATAATTTGTCCTGTACAGTTTTCTAGTGGAGAAAACAGTAACCGGACGAATAATCAAGTGATAATGCGCTACAAGAATAAAGTATATATCGCTATATCAAAGATCTGCCAATTTATCAGATAAATTATTAAAGTAGTTTTATTAAAATGGCATATTACTCGTTATAGAGTAACGCTCTTCCGAAGCAGATTGTTGGTCGGGTAGAGCTGTCGTACATCGGTGTTCGGTTAAGCATTAGATGGCCTCACGAAGGCTTCAGCCACACGTTCGTTCAGTAAGAAGCGTGATTTCTCTGGTTGACGAGCGTCACGAAACATCAACTCAGCCAAGTTCGGCGGCGGATATCCGAGCGACTGGGCCAGATCTTCGAGGATCAGCTGGGCGACAAACCGAAAGGTCTTACCCCAGCGTTCTCGCGGGAAGACTGTCTCAGGAAATCGCTCTTGAAACACGCCCAGCAAGGCTCTGCTGACCGTCAGTGTCAGCAGAGCCGCCACCACCAGAAGCTCCACGATCGCTGGATCGCTTGTCTGGAACTTCTCCAGCCCATACAGCGACTTCAGTTCACGAAACAGCAACTCCACTTCCCACCGCAACCCGTACAGCGCCGCCACCTGTCTCGGGGTAAACTCATCGGGTAGATTCGTCACGTACAGGTGGTAGTCGTCGGTGTCCTCGTTGGGGACACCGACGACGCGAAGCTCCATCGAATCGGTTGACTGCTTCCCAGCGTATGCCCACCGTTTGAACTCGATCTCCACGGTTACGTCGATGATCTCCCGAGTGAGATCTTCTAGAACGTCCCGAAGACGACGCTCTGGCAAGGAAATGGCGCGCCCGCACCATTTCCGTCGCTCGCCGACGATCAACGGATTCGCGTTCGACTTCAGCCGAATCAGAAAGAACTCGCCGTTCTCGTCGATCAACGCGAACCGACGGAAACTGTAGAAGCCCAGATCGAACAGTAACATCCGGCCTCGCAGCCAACTCCCGGTGCGGAGTTGGCTGCTCTCGTGGGTGCGTTCATCGGTGAGCTGGAACTACTCGATCGTCTGCTTGGTCGCGTTCTGCACGAGATGAAGTTTCGCGCCGGATTGATCCGGGTGAGTGGCTGGAAACGCATCGAGAAGCCGATACAACCTGAACACGGTTGCATCGGCGATCAGCACCTCTCGAAACATCTCGAACTGTGGAGCGATCGTGTGAGGAACCGCGACCCCCTCGAGAGCGTGCTCGAGGAGGTCGCTCAACAGTGCTAGGGCCGGTGTGAACCGATCGTAGAAGCTTGAGCGGGCGACGGTCTGGTTGGTTGCTGCGGAGTATACACGTTGAAATCCGGCGATGGTACAGGCTTCGCCGTCGACGGCGAAGCCCATAATGAGCGTCCAGACGAGCATTGTGATGTCGATCTTCCGGTCACGCTGGACGACATCGCGCTCGCGCGCGATGTCTGCGAGCTCGGCAGGAAACAGGGAAGTCAGCCGCCGTCGTATGAGATCTGGGGAGAGCGTTTTGAACATATTCCCTCCCCACGCGGTCTACCACGATAACTTCGTCAACAGAGCGCTGTCTGTCGGTTTCTCCGCTTAACCGAACACGGTTGGATGGGACACAGTCAGAGATAGGGGCCGCAAGCGCGAAATCTGGCACTGTAACTGATTATCATAGACGCTGGATTTCAGTACCAGATTTAAATGCTTAGCAAATAGCAAATTTGTATGGCGAGAGTTCAAGCAATCTCTCTTGCTATCTGTTTCCCAGTTCTTGCGATAGGACTCCACGAACTGACCCACTTAGCAGTCGCCCGGATTGCCAGCCCATTTTCAATTGAACGTGTCTCATGGATCCCATTCCAACTTCGCCTTGATTTTGACCGAATGCTGTCACAAGCTACACTTCGAGTGATTGCGCTTGCTCCACTACTTGTTGGTAGTGTGGCTGCTGTCACCGCCATTCAACTCGGGATTTGGCAACAGATTAAAACCACGGATCCATATTACATTCACCGTCTTGTGATCGCGTACTGGTTCTTATATATCGTCCCGAGCCCTGTAGATATCCGACTAGCTATCTGGCCGTCAGCAGAAGATACACAGAGTGTTCAGATGAATTCACAATGAGCAACCAGCCAACTAGCACGTCGATGAGAGACGACAATCGTGCTGTTTCGACAGTAATCGGGGTCGTTATTTTGTTTGGGTTCCTGATCCTTACGCTCTCACTATATCAGGTGGAAGTCGTTCCACAGCAGAATGCGGAGACAGAGTTCCAACACTCTGAGGAGGTTCGTAACGATCTTGTCGAGCTCAGAGCGGGTATTCTACAAGCCGGGAGCATCGACCAGCCGCAGTACCGGACGGTTGAGCTGGGGACCACATATTCAACCCGTGTATTTGCGATAAATCCTCCAGCGCCGGCTGGGACGATACGGACCAGCGAATCATATCCGATCACGATTGCGTACGAGTCCAACGGAACGGTGATCGAGACTATTCCGACTCGGTTCATTGAGTACCAACCGGGGTACAACGAGCTTGACCGATCGTCGACGTGGTATGACGCATCGGTGCTTTACCTAGATGCTCGTGACGAGGGGGCTGGAATCGCGGTTATTGAAGATCAGACCCTCGTCGATGGCGGAGGGGTACAAATTACTGCTCTCCAAAGGGAGTTTCGTCGGAGCGGGATCGGACGGGTTACACTTGAACTCCGCCCAGCTGAGAATGTTACTGGTAATATTCCCGAAGGAGAGCTCACTGTCACTGTCCCGACGCGGTTGAGCGAGGACGACTGGGAAACTAAGACGGATCTCCCGACTGATAGCGATGTCTACGACGGTGTTGCGGACACAGGTGACGACATCAATAACTTTGACATATATAACTTGACGCTCAATACGACTGCTAACAACCTAACTGTGGATACAGTTGGCGTACAGGAAGAACCTGAAGAGCCGACTCAGAATAATAAAGCACAGATTGGCAACAGTGGTGGCGATGGTGGCGATGGTGGCGATGGTGGCGATGGTGGTGATGATGGTGGTGGTGGTGATGGTGGGGGCGGTAGTGTCAATGCTGACGTCGCGTTTGTCAGTTCGACGAGTGGGACTCTAAAAACGGTCGGGGCGTCGGGTACAATAACTACCTACGCGGCAGGTGGGAACATCGAGACAATTGGGTCGACGGTCAACTTGGATGCGGACAGCGCGACTGAGGTGACGTTCGTTGACAATAGCGGGATCATCAAGTACATCGACAGCAGCGACAGTAGTCCGACGACTCTCTTGAGCAGTGTGAGCGCCAAGAAGGACGGCATCGCTGCGGGAACATGGCAGAGGAGTCAGGTATCGGTGTTCTTCGCGAACAACAACGACGAAGACGGGCTGTACCGGAAAGCCCCCGATGGAAATCGCCAACTAATTGCAACGTTCCCGCAGAAGCTGAGGGCTGTCGTAGGAATCGGGGATATCGACGACGACGGTAGCGACGAGATCGCCGCAGTGACGAATGGACAAAAAATTGCCGTCTTGGACGACGACGGCAGCACGTACGTGTCGGAGCAACAGCCTGCGTCGAGCAGCGGCCTGGCAATTGGGGGTGTGGCGGACTACAACGGTGATGGACAAGAACGAATCGCAATCGTGGACGGCAGTAACAATCCAGTGCTGGTGGGGTGTGGTATTAACCCTGGCGGCCAGTACAAGTGTAACAACAAATGGGGTGGAACAACTAAATTATCCGATGCTGGACAGGCAAAGAAGGCTCCGTTCGGTAAAGGTAACATAGACGGTGATGGTCAGCCTGAGCTGGTGTACCCCGAGAATATCAACAGTCCGGCGGAGTTGTACGGTGTGAGCGTGTCTGAAGACGCAGTTTCCGACGAGGCGCATATCACTCGGAGCGACGGGACGCGAATCAAGGTGGTCGTCGCCAAGGGAGTCTCCGAATACGTAGAACCACCCTCGCCATCGCTCTTGCGAAGAATCAGTACCTCACAAAGCATCCACAGCTAGCTGTTTCTGCGGCCTGAGTTCTGTCTCGAAGCGGTTGTACTGATGGTCTCGATGAGATGATTACGGACGGATCGACGGAGAGCTGTCGCTGTCGGCGGCGGTCAGCCGCCGACGCGACAGCGTTGCCACTCACTTTGCTGGCTTGCTCGGTCGGTGGTTAGCGGTGGAATCGGTCGTCAGGTGGCCGATTCGCGGGGACGGCCCGACGCACCGCGAGGGCCGTCCACGCAGCTCGTCGAACCATATTGACGAACTCCTTGTACGGCCACCACCAGAGGCGACGCCCGCCTCGGCGGGGCGTCGCCACATACTCGTAGTGAAGGTACCGCCAGACGTTCTGTAATAGCAGACTCACCACGACGTACAGCAGCCGTACCGTTGGATCTCGTGTGGTTGTTGTCGCTATCGCTTGTTCAAACAATCGATAGCTCGACTCGATACCGAACCGCTTGGTGTAGTGGTATCGAGCGTCGCGTGGTGAGTCGATGAACGGCGCGTCAGCGGCGTAGCCGTGACGCGCCACACCGTTCTCGTCATACTTCCCGTTTAGGTACGTACAGTCGATGTAGACGGGAAACTCGACGGTCCAGCTGTGGCCGTCGAGTTTCCCTGTCAGATCGTGCTGAATGACACGACTCCACCCTTCCGAGAGCTCTTGCTGAATCGTCTCACCCCACCGGATGATTGGGATCACGTACGCGTAGTCGTGCGTCTGAAGCAGCGTGAGGCACTTGCTGTCGTAGAATCCGCGATCAAGGTAGACGGCCTTGATCTCGGTGTCAAGGCCGTCGAGAATACCGAGGAACTCAGCGAGGACGCTGCTGGCGGTGTCGCCGTCTTCGAGACGGCGCACCGCCAGCGTGTAGCGTTTGTTCGTCACACGCGCGTAGAGTGTGGCGTAGGCGTGGAACGCGGTGGTTCCACGCTTCGCTACCGAGTGATAGAGACCGTCTGTGTCGGCTTCGTCACCGTAGTAGGGTCGCAGGTGGAGGTCTGCGCAGACCTCCACCTGCTTGGGGAGCAGTTCATCGATATCCTTCCGAAGGAGCGTGTTAGCGACTCGTTCGAGCCGTTCCGGCTCGAACTTCGTCCGAAGATGGTAGAGGATCGTGTTCGCAGTGGGTGTATTCTGGCTCGACGCACAGAGCGTAGAGACAGAGGTCCCGTCGGCGCAAGCGCCGACGAGGACCTCATAGATGTCCTCAGCAGCGATTTCAGCGTTATTTGCTAAAGAGATTGGAACTTCCTCGTCAAGGCGGTTGACGAGAAAGTTAAGAAGTTGGTCCTCGTGAATCTCACCGTCTGCTTGCTTGTTGGAGTGCACATCCTCAGCAAGCAGACGTTCTAACTAACCGGCTTTGTGAAGTACTGAGAATGTTGTCCGCGGGGTAGAGCTGATGTTGTGGAAGCGTAGCAGGTGAGCATGACGCGGGAAGATCATCTATACTTGCTCCATTGAACGCAAGACAGCGGCGGAATCAAAACTGTGACATTCAATATTCAGCCAGCAAATACGCTCTATCATCAGAATTTCAGATCAATCGATTCGATTTTAGCTTGCTTGCGTGGTGATCAAAATATCAGTTTCACAAGGTTCCGCACGGAGTATGAGATGGACGATGGCGATATCTCTCCCGGGTACATCCGGAGAATGGGAGCAGGCGGCGGGTGCTCGTCGCCTGCTCGGGTTTATGTACGATGGACCAGCGCGTGAGTTCCCGGAACTGGCCATACCAGCTCTGAGAGCGTATCTGATCGCTGTTGTCCTTTAACATCGCAAACACTGTCTCACTCATCAACTGTTGATGACAAACCTCATCTTCAATTCGAGCGTTGTGAGCCTCCTTCAGTCCGTTTTGCTCGCAGCGTTTGATCACTGGTCGCGTTGATTGTTCATAACAGGCCTCCTGGAGGTCGCCCCATGAGTACGTCTTGTCGACCAACAGTGCCTACAGGTCTCCCAGCGGAACGCCGGAGACCTGTAGCCCAATATACCCGTCATAGGCCCTCCGTCGTGAAATTTCCAACTGCGACGGTTAGTGTGTCGAAAAGGAAGTGGTATACGTGGAACCGCAAAAACACCCACTTGTTTAAATTAGTGGCACGTCCTCGAAAACATGAGCGAAAACGGACCGACGACCGCGGCGATCTACGCCCGGGTCTCGACATCGGATCAGGACGTGTCTCGGCAGCTCGACGAGGCGCGCGAACATCTGGAGCGTCTCGGTGTCAAAGACGTCGAGGAGTATCCGGAAATGGTCTCCGGCGCCGCCGACACCGACACTCGCGAGGTCTACAACCAACTCCTCGACGACGTCGAGAGTGGAGAGTTCGATCTCGTGGTCGTTCACGAGATCAGCCGGCTCTCTCGCCTCGGCCCGACTGAGATTCACGAGTTCATCCAACACTGCTTGGAACACGACACTGGCGTCGAGGCCCTCGACGTTGGCCTGAAGATTCACGTCGACGACGGGGAACTCCAGCAAACGATATACAGCATGGTCGCTCGGTTGATGGGCGACCTCGCCCAGATAGAACACCAGCAAAAACTCCAGCGAATCCGGTCGGGCGTCCGCGCCGCACAGTCCGCCGGAAAGTGGACCGGGAGGCCGCCGGCAGGATTCGTCGTCGAGGATGGCTACCTCCGCGTTGATCCGGGCGAGTTCCTACACGTCCGGGAGGCCCTCACCCGTGTCGACCGCGGTGAGTCGTTCGCGACTGTCGCCGGCGACACCGGTATCGCCGAGTCGACGCTCCGGAGTCTCCACCAAGATCGGCGCGACCTCTACCTCGGCGGCGAAGCTGAAGACGACCGCGTCGACGAGGCGCTCACCGACGTCCGTCCGCTGGAGGATGTACGGGCCGAGGATCCCAACCTCGAAGAGCTGCGCAAACGCGTCGAGCGATTAGAGGAGGCCACGGACATTAACAATCGCTAGCGCTTCCACCCCCTCAATCTCCGACACACAAGCGATCGTAGACCTGCCTGACGGCAGGCTCAACGGTCTATGTTTCTATCATACCGAGATATCTACTTCTCTACTTTCCCACTTCTCTTCTACTTCATTTTCTTTGTCTTCTTTTTCTTCTTGATCCGGTACACAGGTAACGCTGAGAGTACGGTCCAGTGAGACGCTTGCCGCCGATCCGCTCCCGACCACTTCGAACTTGAGTTTGACCACCTGCTTGGTAGAACAATTTAGCGTGACGATGACAGAAATAACACTACCCCGATCGAGCTGATCGGGGACATTGAAGGTATCGACGATGGGGTCAGAACCAGAGCCTGCACGGGAAACGTCGACGATCAAGGTGTCGAAATCGACACTAGCTCGGTTGTGGTACTCGGCGATGGCTGTAGGTTCCCCCGCAGTGATCTCTTCAGTCTCGTTGACGAGCGGCTCGTAGCCGAGATAGGCTTTGTCGTCCTCAGCTACACTCATCTCGATTCCGCGGTCAGCGTCCATAGTAGTGAACCCGGTGGTGCCAAAGACAAGTCCACTCGCCGCTGTGAATGCGAAAAGGATGCTCAAGATGCGGAACTTGCCCACACGAATAGATGGCGTCCGACTGGTTGTACTCATTCTCTCTTATCGAGTTCGGGTGGTTTCCCCGTATTGCCGAGTCGGGTGCGCCGGCCGATAATGTGATGAAGAACTGCCGATATTCCGAAGGCAGTGACAGTGAATATGCCCACTTCAAGCGGCTCGAGTGCGCCGAATATTGGTGCCTCAACTGCGACTGCGAGCAGGAGTGTGATCGCGACACCCGCGAGTCCGACGTAGTAGAGACTCCACGAGATCTCCTTGCTGCTGAGTGCTTCAACATAAATATCGAGGCTTTCCAGTTGGGGTGTGGGACAAACCACGTTCTCTTCTTTGTCGACAGTCACGATATTCTTTTTTTCTAGATTTGGTAGGTGGGTTCGCTGGAGCGTGCTGTATACGCTTCGCTGTTTTTCGTAATCGACTTCCTCCGGGTCCACACCAATTTCCCAAGCAGTGATGTACGCCGAGAGTTCAGAGATCTCGACCGGCCCTTCTCTACGTTTGAGCGCGTGGATCACGAACCGTCGTCGACGGTTCGACAGGGCATCATATATTTCGTCATCAGACAGCTCACCTTTGTTCGAGTTCGATGTGTTCGCCGTCGTGGTGATCGGTAGCATTGAATCATCCTCTCCTTGTCTGCTGGCTGAGGCATCCCAAACCCAACCTGCCGAGTGATATTCGAACCTTAGGTGAGTAGATATTATAAATAGATATGATAGTTCATTTGGTAATGTTTTTATTATGATGTATTCTGGCCTTTCTCGTTGGTTGTGAAGGGCACGATTGAAGCGTCACAGGATCACTCTCGAGTCTTCAGGCTGTCCTCAACCCGTCCGAAACAACATCCTGAATTCTGCGATATAACGGATATTCGCTTCAAGCACTGCTTGATATCCACAACAAGACGTGCTTGAATCATATCGAGTCGAGCATTCAATCCATCGAGCCCTCCACGATTTGGCCTCGAGGATCTCATAACGAAGTGGGTCCCCCTCCATGCCCTATCCGAGTACTTCCGACCCAAACGGTGGGATTCGGAGGTACTAGAACACAGGTGAGATACGACATGGAACGTCGCAAATTCGTGATCGGTCTGGGTGCACTGGCTTCTGGAAGCGCAGCTGCCGTGGGTACGGGTGCGTTTACAAGCGTGACGGCCACGCGTGACATTGACGTTGAAGTTGCCGATGACGCGTCCGCCTACCTTCGGCTCCAAGGAACTGGCGGCGCGAATTCGGATTACGTGACTGATGATGGAGATGGTGGGACGCTCGCTATCAGTCTCGACGAGAGTAACAGCGGCAGCGTGAGTGGTGGCGGTGAAGGGGTTAATCCTGATGCTGTAACCGAGATTGATGACCTCTTTACCGTTGAGAATCAGGGGACGCAGGAGGTTACTGTGAGTATTTCCAAATCCGGTGCCAACTCCGGGCTCGTCTCCTTCTACCCTGAAGGTGAGGCTTACACTGGTGATTCATTTGCCGATAGTGATCTCACGCTCTCAGCCGGAAATGGGTCCGATGTCTGGGTTGAAGTTGATACGGAAGGAGCTTCTGTCTCGGATGGCGATGTACTGCTCGATAGTGTGACGTTCACCGCGGAAGCAACCCCGTAGACCAATGGAACGAAGAAACTTTGTACTGGGTCTCGGCGCACTTGCGGCCGGCAGCGGTGCTGCGGTTGGTACCGGTGCGTTCAGCAGCGTCGAAGCGCAGCGGGAAATCGGTATCTCGGTGGCCGGTGACGCCGATTCATACCTAGCCATTGAGTCGGGTACCGAAAATGGTGAGTACCTCACCGGCGCCGACACGTCCGCAGCGGCACTCGATCTCACGTCGAGTAACTCACAAGTCACTGGGGGTGGAGAGGGACTCAACGCGAACGCGCTATCGACGTTCGCAGATGTGTTCAGTGTCCGTAACCAGGGTACGCAAGATGTTGAACTGAGTGTTACTCCATTGGTGTACACTGACGTTGATGCGAGCTTCTTTGGTGGTGTTGAGGCTGTCCTCGCTGTATTCCTCGTTCCAGTGAATCCGGATGATATTGAGGTGGATATCCAATTTTTGGATATTGAATTAATTAGCGTCAAAGATCTAACACCCGGCGACGAACTAGAATTTGGAATGGCTGCAATCGCATTTCCCGAAGAGGCGATCGATTCGTCCAGTATTAGTGAACAACTTGAAATCACTGCAGAGGAGGTGTGATAATGCCAGAAGAATACAATCCAACTGTGAGCGCGTACGAAGCCGTCATTGGGAGCACAATTAACCTAGGCCCAGTGGATGTGACCGAAGAAGAGATAAACAGCGCTCTAGACGAACTTCATAACGGCTGAGGGTTAGAGTTGTTTTATCTGATTTTTTTGGCTCTGTAGTTTCGCCAGACGTGAAGCCGACGACTGCGTTACTTCGGTAGAATGAATACAGGCTCCCAACGCGCCGGTTGACTGAATGATGTCTGTGCTGTAACCATCTGTTCTAGTTCAAAATTAGCAGTAATAACAGATATAAAACCGACAGACAGCATAGGGGCTAAACGCTTGACACAGCAATCGTTCCAGCGATTAGCAGCCGAGAAGCCACAAGCGGATCACCGATTTGTTTCGAGTGGTTACAGAATAGACGATTACACTGCTAGAAAACCGTACACTCGGTACACGCTATTCTAAAGCCGTTAGAGAGTTCCTTTTCGCCGCCGGATAATGAGTTCACGCACCTGTTCAACGTGATCAGTGTCGGACTGGATGTACGCTGTGAGGATTGCTTCGACGATCTCGGAGCGGCTGGCTCTGAGATCTTCGCACTCGTCAAGCAGTTCATCGATCTTTCGGACGATCTCTTCTGTAATCGCAACGCCGAAATTCTCTTTTGCCATCTATGAAACACAGTTAAAGCGCCGTATACCAAGTGTACGACGGTCTGCTTCCGTTAACGAGATTCTTGAAGTGAATCCACTCAGAACGCTGACTACCGCACTACATCTGAGAGAAACGCAATTGAATTGGAGCTCAAGATGCCCTCGCTGTCCAGCGATTTGTCACTATATATTACTAGTAGTCACCGTGTCATAGAATACGTCTCACGCCCTCTACCTGAGGATTATACAGCCCTAAATTCGCTCCTAAGACCGTGATTCCTCCATTCAACGGTTCTGTTCAATCTCTAGACTGCGAATGATATCCATCGAGAACTATTGTATGACAGGCTCAGTAGTATTAAACTAGAACGAATGATACTCAGTACCTCACAAAGCATCCTCAGCTAGCTGTTTCTGAAGCCTGAGTTCTGTGGTGGAGCGGTTGTGCTGGGTGGTCTTGACGAGAAGATCGTCGACGAACCGACGGAGAGCTGTCGCTGTCGGCGGCGGCT
>ENA-ORCR01000128-ORCR01000128.1-marine-metagenome-genome-assembly--contig:-NODE-128-length-83206-cov-4.171517_pt1 | contig 83206 bp, 72 predicted proteins | sample MGYA00237782_ERZ508514 | MGnify/ENA primary metagenome ERZ508514 (study PRJEB26185, sample SAMN06268960) | marine metagenome | isolation source: Eden Landing Ponds, San Francisco, CA, USA | place...
TGATCGCCGCCGTCGGCAGGGAACTGGATGCGCCAGTGGTCTCCGGCGACAGTGACCTCACGCACCCAGAGACGAAGCACGTGATCAACGTCGAAGAGTATCGCGAGCCCGAACACGACCACTAACTCGTCTCGGCTGCTTAGTTACTCACTTGGGCAATCAGCAAGCGGATTTTTGGCTTCGGACAGCTCAACAGCCACGTTACTCTCCCCCGAAACCGGCCGCTAACTGTCTAGGAATGCGGGAAAAAGCCCATATACGTAGTGGGCGGGCGCGAATCCGAATGGACTGGTAACTACCTCCCCCATTTGTATCGGGTCCTGGATTCTGTGAACCGCCCGGTTCCTATATACTTATTGGCCTACATCTTCTTCCTGCATTATGGTCGTAAGTCTGGCTGCGTACGTTCATGCATCAATCACCACTGATTCCCACGAGTTCAACGGCGGATTTGCAATCTTCCTGTTGATCGCAGATGGAATCATTGCGAGTGCCATCGCTTCGTCCATCCCAGTAGCTGCCTGACGAACCGACCAGTTCCACGAATCGAAACACCGCTCCTCTGTAGCTATCGAATCGGCGTCGACTTTGTGGAAGGTTGGGTCTTCGATTGGATCCCCGCGACTCTTCCGTAGCTCCCCATCGCCGGTGAACGTTCTGGGCTGATCGGAGTCGGTCTCGATGCTCATGGCCGACACACCCCCTCGTCGAGCGCGGGGCACCGCTGAGACGGCTCTTCGATGTACCCGCCGCAGTAGTTGCAGATGGGCGGGTATTCGGACTCCTGACGCTCGTCAACAGCCACGGGGACCACCCCCCAAACCGGCCGCTAACTGTCTAGGAATGCGGGAAAAAGCCCATATACGTAGTGGGCCGGCGCGAATGTCGAACTCGGGAAGACGGTCGCGCTCACTTCGCTCGCGCGCTGCGACTTCCCTGCTCGAATTCGCGCGGCTACACGGACTTCCCGCTCACGAGTTTGTTCGCGGGAAAGGTAGTGGGCCGGCGCGAATTCGAATCGCGGTTACGGCCACCCGAAGGCCGAAGGATACCAAGCTACCCCACCGGCCCGCGCTCTATAGTTGCCGAGGTTTGCCTTTAACTCTTGCGAGACTGGCCGAGTCGGGCGAATCAGCTATCGTGGCGTGTTGCCGCTGCAACACTTATCCCCGCCGGGCACCTTTTACCCTGTATGCCCGAAGAAGTCCTCTTCGAAACCGAGCAGTCCATGTCCCGCGCAGACATCGCCACGTACCTCCGCACCGTGGCCGACAACCTCGAGGGCGGCGACGCGATCACGCTGGAAGCCGGCGACCAGTCGGCGACGCTCGAACCACCCGCCCAGCCGACCTTCGAGGTCAAAGCCGAACGCGAGGGGCCGGTCGATGGCTCCGGGGAACTCTCCATCGAACTCGAACTCGAGTGGGACGAGAACGCCGACGGTGGGACCGAGGGCGACGGCGAACTCCGGATCGAGTAAGCTCCCTCACTAACGACGTGCGATCGATCAATAGCGCTCGTAGCCGTCGGTATCGAGATAGTTGTGGACGACGCTGATCGCGTGATCGGCGTGGATCGCGTTCGGCCCGAGACTGACTCGTTCGGCGTCTAACTCATCCAGCAATGCTTGCACCTCCCCGGTGAAATCCTGGTGATCCGAGAGGACGAAAACGGGATCCTCTGGGGGTGCCGACTCGACAATCGGCCTTCCGTCCTCATGAAGCTGGAGCAGCGTGCCCTCCTCGGCGGCGTCCCGGAGGGCGGCCTCGACGCCCTGCCTGGAGAGATAGATTCCGGGCGACGTCTCGACCGCCTGGTGGCCGATCGCGCCCTCCCTCTGCTCGAGCGCACTCCGAACTCGGGCGGCTGTGCTCCGCTCGTCGGGGTTGAGTCCCTGCAATTTCGCCCCTTCGAAGCGAAGCGTGAACTCGTCACCGAGAATCAGCCGAAATCGAACGTCCTCACGAAGGCCGTGCGAGCGGAGGAACGCCGCAGTGATCGACCGGCTGAGCAGGTCGAGCCGTCCCGCCGCTCCGGGCAGATCCTCCAGCGGGAAATCGGGCGTCGTCGGTGCTTCGTGACCGATCACGACGAACTGGCGCATGGCTCTGGATGGGATCCAGTGGCTCTTACGTGCGTCGCTGTTGGCTCGAACGCCGGTTGATCCTCGCCGTCCTGGCGGTACCGATCGAACGCATCGGAACGAAAACCTACATTACATCCCACTCCGATCGACGACCTGTGAGACAGTGGCAGCGCGGACTGCTCGTGATCGGGCTTGCTGGGTTACTCTTGGGGATGGGTGTCCACTATGGGGCAGTCGAGGAGGATCACTGGCCCTACCCTGAAGCGGATGAAATCGCCGGTCAACCGGCGGAACACATCGGCGAGGAGCTGTTCCTGTTCGGCACGGTGACCGCCGTCGACGCCGACGCGGAGACGGCGACGATCCGCGTCGCTGCATCTCCGGAGTCGATCTCGATCACCGTGCAGTCGTTCGATCGGGCTGCCCAGTCCGGTGGGACCGTGCAGGTGCTTGGCGAACTCACTGACGAACGGACCGTTGATGCCGACCGCGTCGTCGTGGTCAACGACTCCGGCGGTGCGGAGTGGTACAAGTACGGTGTCTCCGTGATCGGCGCAATTGTCGTCCTGATCGCGTTCTTCAGATACTGGCGCATCGACACGGACTCCTGGAGCTTCGGGGTGCGTCACGATGGCTGATCTGCTGTCGACCGTCCTCGTGACCTACGCGGCGTTTACGATCGCCAGCTGGTGGATCGACGGCCTGGATCGCCGCTGGATCGTCGTTGCGATGGGCGGGGCCGCGATCCCGGATCTCGTGAAGATCCAGATCCTCGTCGAGGAGAGCACAGTCGAGAACGCACTCGGCCTCCCGTTCGACTATGCGCCAGTGGCGAGCGTCGCGGGCGTGGCAGTCGCCGCGGGTATCATCGCCCTCTGCTTTGGCAAGCGGTGGCGACGGAAAGCCTATGCCGTCCTGGTCGCGGGGGGCGGGTTCTCGCTTTTGATCGACGGAATGCGCGTCTACGCGGATAGCTTTGCGGGCTTCTATCTGTATCCGCTGTGGGTCCGTCCGCCCACGCCAAATCTGTTCGTCTCGTCGGATCCCGCCGTACTGGTCGTTGCGTTGCTGATCAGCGTGATGACGTTCGGTCTCGACCGGTGGCGCACGTCGACGCAGTCCTGATTTCCTCGAGAGATTCTGCCTGCAGCGGCCGCTGATAGGGGCACAGAACCAGTCTGAAGATCACACTACTCGTTTGGCGGCCTCAATCGTCGGCGACACCAGCATCGCCCGAGGACTCGCGGTGCTCGCTCATCGTCTCCCAGACCTCCGCACAGCCACACCCGTCCTCGACGTCGTCGAGATGCTCGTAGTCGGCGTCGTCTGTCTCACTCATGTGTTACTCAGATCCTTAGTAACTCAATTTACCTCCAGACTTAAATACGTTTTGGGGACGGGGTACCGTGCATCGGAAGCGGTGTCGCTGACCCGGAAAATCCCATGCGAAGAATTGACACAATCGAAAGAAACAGGAGACAGCTACTGCTGGTGTCGGGTATATGATAGTGACTGTCACCCTGAACCCCGCTGTCGATCAGACGATCAAGATGAACACGGGACTCCAATCGGGGAGCGTCCAGCGGAGCACCGAGGCCCAGTTCACTTCGGGTGGTAACGGCGTCAACGTCTCGCAGTTCCTCCAGGCCCTGGGCTCCGAGACGGTGGCGACGGGGCTTATCGGTGGCTTCACGGGATATTTCATCGAAAACGATCTCGCCACGTACGATGTCTCGACGGATTTCGTCTGGGTTGAGGGCGTGACCCGCATCAACACCACGATACTGACACCCCGAAACGAGTACCAGCTCAACCAGACGGGGCCGACCGTCGATAGTGACGTGATCGACGAACTGATCGAGATCATCTCCCAGCACGACCCGGACACACTCAACATCGGCGGGAGCCTGCTACCGGGGATGGACGCGGCCGACGTCGATCGGATCGCGACTGCCGGCGACTGGGACACCGCCGTCGAGGTGCCAGGCGAAGTGCTGTCCGAACTCGACGCCGACTACGCCTACTGCAAGCCGAACCGCGAGGAACTCGAGGCCGCGACCGGCCACGAGATCGATTCCGTCACCGACTGTGTCGATGCCGCAAAGACTCTCCAGGAGCGGGGATTCGAATGCGTGATCGCCTCGATGGGCAGCGAGGGGGCGGTGATGGTCACCCCCGAGGAGACCCTCTACGCCCCGGCGCTCGATGTCGAAGTCGTCGACACGCTCGGGGCCGGCGATTCGATGCTCGCCGCGGTGCTGTGGGCCCGCGAACAGGGCTGGGACGCCGAGCGCGCGCTCCGGGCCGGCGTGGTTGCCTCGGCCCAACTGGTCGGCGTAATGGGGTCGAGCGTTCGCGAGCTCGATCCGGAACCGCGACTGGACGAGGTACGCATCTGGGCGCTGGACGGCTGACTGTCGGTTCCGTCGGCCCCTAGCTGCTCAGAAGAACTGAAAGAGGTCGTCGCGCTCGGCCTCGTGGAGGTGGTCCCGGACAGCCTCCGTGAGCGGATCGATCGAGCCGCGCTTGGCGGTGATCGGGGCGATCGTCCCCTGCCACTGTTTCCAGGGTGGGTGGAGCCCCAGCCGGTCACACAGTTCGTTCAAACGTTCGTCGCGGTCGTCGACTTTGTCCATCTTGTTGACGGCCACCACCGGGGGGATGCCCACGTCCCGCAGGAAGTGAAACAGTTCGACGTCGTGGGGGATCTCGTCGGGTCCGGAGTGGCGGTCGATGATGTCGATGACGCTCTTGCCGTCGACGACGAGCACCCCGACCAGGATCGAATCGGCATTGGCTTCGATGTACCGGACGACGTCGGTCTTGATCTGCTCGCGGACCTCGTCGGGGACGCCTTTCATGTAGCCGAATCCGGGGAGATCCGTCAGCACGAAGTCCTCGCTCGTCCAGTCGTAGTGGTTTGGCTCCTGGGTGACGCCAGGGCGCTGGCCGGTGTCGAAGGTGTGGCCAGTGAGCTCGCGCATCAGCGTCGACTTGCCCACGTTCGACCGTCCGGCAAGGACGACCTCGGCGCTCCGATCCGGCCGCGTCTCGAACATACCGTCTCTACCCTGTCGAAGGCGAAAAGGCTGTCCTGTTAGTCACAGTAGCCCGGGATCGATCTGCCGGCCGATCAACAGGAGTCCGCCGACGAGGAGAACGATTGCGACCGGAACCAACAGTCGGAAGGCGGTGATGAGCGTCGCGCTGGCCTGGACGCCGATCACGACCAGTATCGTCGGGCCACAGCACGCTGCTCCCGACAGGAGGGCTGGAATCCCGGCGAGGACGCCCGTCGAGGATTCGAGTCCGCATGCGCGGGGTTGGGTGTACCCGAGGTACGTGAGCGCGACGTTCGCCCCGACGAGGCCCGCGAGAACGGACGCCACGATCAGGTTGAGCGGCGCGAACAGATAGCTGACTGGCCCGACCGAGACGAGCGCGATCGCGTCGAACCGGAAGAAGCCGCGACTGACCAGGGCTCGCGAGAGATCGTCGGCGATCCGAACCGTGACACCCTCGGAGCCGGTGATCACGGAGAGGTCGCCAACGGTGAACAGATACACCACCACGTAGAGCAGGGACGCGCCGAGAAACGCCAGCCGTGTGTCCCATCGGGTCCCGGCGATCTTGAGGGCAACTCCTGTTCGAGCGACGACGCCGGCGTCGCGTGTCGAGATGGCGGGGTCGTTCTCAGGCATACAGGGTGGTTTCGGGATAGAATCCGCTCCAGGCGAACCACATCGCGTCGAACGCCAGGATGCGGTCGCCGGGCGGTGACGACGGGGCATACGTCTCGCCCGCTTCGTCGACGAGCTGACCGTCGCGGTACTCGAACTGTTCGTCCTCGGGGTTCCCGAAGACGTAGCCGGTGTCGAGCGTCGGTTCGTAGACCGCCACCACTGGCGATCCACCGAGTTCGCCGTCGATGAGTTTCTCCGCTCTGAGTGTGTCTTTCAGGAACGCGGCCGCCCCGTCGGCACTCCGAGCGCCGATGACGACGCGTTTGCGGGCCAGTTGGCGGTCCCCGGAGAAGGCCGGAAACCGTGGGTCGGACTCGGGGGAGTAGTATCCAGTCCGAGGGTTGTACGACCCGTATGGATCCAGGCCGTACTCCCTGGCGAATCCAGTCTTCGTCGAGAGGGCCCTGGTGTCGGGGTGGGCCGTCGACCAGCGTTCCCACGTCGTCCAGACGACCCGGAACTCCCGGAGGGAACGGATCGCCGGGTCGTCGTTCCAGGGGCCGGGGATCGCGGTCGCCAGCACCTGTGGCCACCATGTCTCCGTGGCCCTGTCGTACATGATCAGGTTGTTGTTCGCCAGCCGGCCGGAGACGCCGAAGGTCGTCTCCCCGCGCTCGAATCCCATGGCCGTCCCCGTCAGCGGACAGTACGTGACGGCGATGGGGCGCCCGCCGATACTGTCATTACAGATCTCGTGGTGGACGAGAATCCGCTGTGGATAGGCTTTGGCCGTCTCTCCGGTAGCGATGCCGAAGACAGGATCCCCCGGCTCCAGTTTCTCTGTGGCCGCGTCTGCGGGTTCGAACGTCGGGTCGTCAATCGACGGGATCCCGTCTTTCGGTGGCCCCCCTGAGACGGCCCGGTTCTTGAGCCGCGCCGGCTCCATCGGGAGGGGGTGGCGTTGCTCGGCCGTCGGCGGGCCGCTTTCGGCTGAGTCGCCCCCATCACCCGACTGCTCGTCAGCGTCGGATCCAGGCTGGCCGGCCCCGCCCAGACAGCCGGCGAGTGACGTGGCTCCGAGGCTTGCGAGCACGGCTCTCCGGGTCACGTGACGCCGCATGGTCGAAACGACGTTCTTCTCGGGTAAAAGTGGGCGCTAACCCCGGAGTAACCCGAACGTGGGAGTTAGTCACTCCCGGAGGAATATATCGATCATGACGGCACTGATGATGACTACCCCGGTCAGCGTCTCCTGAATGTCGACTGATATCCCGTTCAACACGAGTACCACGGGAATGACGGCGATCACGAGCGATCCGAGGAACATGCCGGAGATGCTCCCTTCGCCGCCGAAGAGATTCGTCCCGCCAATGACGACCGCCGCGATGATCAACAGCTCGAAGCCCCGTCCCGCGGAGCCGAACATCGAGCCGTAGTAGGAGATCGCCAGGATGCCGGCGAAGGCCGTGACGAGGCCGGTGATGACGAAGTTCGCGATCTTGACGCGGTCGGTGTCGATACCGCTCCTGCCGGCGGCGGACTCGTCGTCACCGGTCGCAAAGACATGGTGACCGAAGCGGGTTTTCCCGAGGATCAATCCGAATACGATGAGCAGCCCGACCATCCAGAACACCTGATACGTGATGGTAACTCCAGCAACAGTGATCGAGCCACCGAAGAGATCGACCAACGCGAGGTCCTCCGGGAGTTGCTGGGAGCCGCCGGACGTAAGCATGTAGGCGATCCCTCGGAGGATGCTCATCATCCCGATCGTCGTGATGAGTGAGGGGATACCGATCTTTGTAACGATGACCCCGTTGGCCAGACCGACTGTCGCGCCGACGAGAAGGACGGCCAGCAGTGCCGCCGGCACCGTCAACCGATATTCCGTAAGCAACATCGCGAACGTGAGTCCGGCCACGCCGTACATCGCCCCGACAGAGAGGTCGAACTCGCCGCCGATCATGAGGTAGGTCATCCCGATCCCGATGATCACGTACGGGGCCGCCTGGCGAAGCAGTCGGGAGAGGATGTTGCTGAAGTCGTCCCAGTTGAGAAACAGCGTCTCGGCGCTCTCGAAGTCGAAAAACAGGTCCGGCCGCGTCACCCCGATGAGCCCGAACAGGAGGAGAAAACCCGCCAGCACTCCGATCTGCCGGCGCTGGAGGAGTCGTCTGAGTCGTGCGCTTGCCTCGCGACTGACCGTGACACCCGCCCATTCAGTCAGCTGTGAATCTCCACTCATGCCGAGGCCTCCTCATCGGACGGCGAGATTTCGAACTCCTCGACGGCATCCTCGTTTTCGGCCCCCATCATCAGTGCGATGATCTCGTCGCGCGTCGCCGAATCAGCGCCACGGACCCCCATCAACCGGCCCTGGGCGAGCACGGAGATCCGGTCGGCGACGGTGAGGACTTGCCGGATGTTGTGACTGATAAGGATGATCGCCAAGCCCTGCTCTCGGAGTTCATCGATCACCCGCAGGACGTTGCGTGCCCCCTCGATCGAGAGGGCGCTGGCCGGCTCGTCGAGGATGAGGATGTCCGGATCGGACTGCAGCGCACGGGCGACCGCGACTGCCTGCTGTTGCCCCCCGGAAAGGTCCTGGACTTTCGCGCCGGGATCGACAGGGATCTGTACGCGGTCGAGGCTCTCAGTCGCCCGGTCGTGCATCTCCTGTCTGTCGACGACGCCGAAGTATTTCCCGAGGAAGTCCGACCGAAGCGGCTCGTGACCCAGGAACACGTTTGCGGCGACTGTCTGTTGTTCGGCCAGCGCCAGATCCTGATAGACCGTTTCGATCCCCCACTCACGGGCGTCGCTATAGTCCTCGAACTCGACGACTTCGCCGCCGACGTATATCTCCCCGCTCGTCGGTTTCTGGACGCCACAGAGCATCTTGATGAGCGTCGACTTCCCGGCACCGTTGTCGCCGACGATCGCCATGACTTCCCCGTCACGGAGGGCGAAGTCCACGTTTTCGACCGCAACGACATTTCCGAAGTGTTTCGTGAGCCCGACAGTGCGCAGTAGTGAATCGTCTTCGGACATAGTTGCTGTGTGGGTGGCTGTTTCGGCAGCGCTACACACCGTGGTAGTTCAGTAATTCGCCCCAGTTGCGGCGTTCGAGGGCAAAGTCGATCACGTCCTGGTCGATGATCTCCGCGCCAGTCAGGTACTCCTTGGGCGGCATGCCCCGTTCCAGATACGCGAACGCCTGGAGGACGGGGAAGTATCCCTGACTATAGGGGTCCTGACCGGTCGTATAGTTCATCACCCCCTCCTGGATATACTCGAGCGTGTTCTGGTCCAGATCGAACCCACCGATGATCATGTCCCCCGCCATGCCCTGCTGGTCGGCGGCCTGACCGATGAACCACGAGTAGACGCCGCTGCCGACCATGCCGTCTAGATCGGGATTCGCCGTGAGGTGGTTTTCGACGGTCGAGACGCCCTCGCTCGCGGCATCGCCGTACTCGACTCGCTCCGTGAGTTCGATGTCCGTCTGCTGTTTGATGGCGTCCTCCGCGCCGTTGGCACGTGAGACCATCCCGCTATGGCCTTGGTCGGCCAGCCCGACTGTGACTTTACTTGCGTCGTCCGGCAGCTTCTCTACGAGCGCCATCCCGTTGGCATACCCCGAGGAGTACTGGTCCTGGCCGACAAAGGGCAGTGCACGACCGAATTCATCGCGCATGAACTGTCGCCCCTCCTCGCGGAGGCTGTTCGTGTTGAACGTCAACACCGCGATGTCGTTGTCCAGCGCATCGTTGATGACGGTGTTGTACGCCTGCGTGTTGGTGACCGTCGTGATGATTACGTCGGGCCGGGAGGCAACGACGTTCTCGAGGATGTTGACCTGCCCTTGCGCATCGAATCCACCGGAGGGGCCGGTAAAAGTGGCGTTCCATCCCAGCTGGCTCGCCGCGTCGTGAAGCCCGCCGATCGCCGGGTTCCAGAACGAAATCGCGCCGTTGTGACAGACCATCGTCACGCTTCGCTCCGGCGGATCCCGTGCGAACTCCAGTTCCGTCGGCGGCGGATTCAGATCGATCCGCTGATATGGGGGTGCGGCGCCATCGCCACCGCTATCGCCATCACCGCTGTCGCCTGGCGTCTCAGTATCTTCCTGCTGGAGGCACCCTGCCAGCCCACCGACAGCTGACAGTGCTCCAAGTTGTTGCATCACCCGACGGCGTGAGATTCCCGTTCCAACGTTGATACGCGTTTGGTCATCCTCATTTGACATGACAGTCGATGTATTAACGCCAGGATATAATATCTATTGATTGTTCAATCTGTAGATATTGTATATTTTATTGTCTTTTCTCGCTCCGGCACCCCGCCTCCGGTTCTGGAGTCAATAGCCTTTCACGTTACGGTATTTTAATCCGTCCAGTGATGGATAAACGGGCTGTCACTGATGGATACGGACGTATCCGACTTCTCAAGAGGGGCGTTCGCTTACCGCGCGGCATCCAGGGCGGCCAGCGCTTCGGCGGCCTCATGGGCGGCTTCGAGGGCATCTTGCGCACGGCGTGGGTCGTCTGTCGCCTCCGCCTGGCGGGCAAACGACGACAGCGTCGCGACGAGTGAGTCCCGCGCGTCTTGCAGGTCGCCGGCACCGTGGGACGGCGGTCGCTGCTCACCGGGTTCGAGTCCCGGGACGTCGACACGCTGCCCGGGCTGGGCACTCGACGGCGGACTTGCCGTCTGGCCCGAAGCCCCGGGCTGCTCGGTTCGGTCTGTCGCCCCGATTTCCGGTGATTCGACCGCCTGCTCGTCCGGTGTATCTGTGGTGTTCGCCGCCGGCTCGGCTGGCTGGCTCGCCGCCGCGCTTTGGGTTTCGGGTGTTCCGTCGTCGGCTGTTGCCGTATCGTCGGCTCCATCGCCGGCGTTCGTTCCGTCGGCTGCGTTCTCGCCGGCTGCCTGCTGACAGGTCGGGCAGAACTCCTGGCCGTCGTACCGGAAGATGGGATCGCCACACGTCTCGCAGTGGGTATCCGTCATCGTCGCGCCCTGCAACAGCAATTCGCTCATCTGTTCGGTCGCCTCGCGCTTCTTTCGATCCTGCTCGAACTGTTCGCGGAGGCGCTCGCGTTCGGCCTCCTCGTCAAAGTCGCTCATGTGTCTAGAGGGCCGGTCAACGGACATAGACGTTGCGACCTCCTGGCCGGTCGGGATCGACCGACGCGAAATCCCTACGCTGACAGCGTCAGGGACTCCTCGTCCAGCGCGACCTCGTAATACCCGTGGGAGTTCCACTCCAGTTCCGTGCCGTTCTGGGAGAGCGTCCCGCCGTCGACGGTGACGCGCACGTGGCGGCCGGCCGGGAACTCCTCCGGCACCGTCCACGACCAGACGGCTTCCCCGTCAGACGCAGTGACGTCGGCGGATTCGAGGAGCGCCTGGCCGCGCCAGTACGCGCCGACGGTGGCAAGCGTGTCGATCCAGACGTCGCCGGTGGATTTGGCGTATTCGATACTGTCCGTGATTGCGTCGATGTCGACCGGCGCGTACCACTCCTGGTCGGTCGGTGAAATCGAGTGGAAGGTAAATATCTGCCACTCTCCGTTGTCCCGTGCGTCGTCGATCAGACCGGTGAAGGTCTCGGCAGTGTCGCCCTCTTCGGCAACGTAACACGGCAGGTCGTACGGGTCGGTGCTGTCGTTCGGGCCAATGGCACCGCCACCAAGCTTGCGGTTGAGAAAGAGATCGGACTGCTCGGCTGGCTCACTCCAGCCGCTGTCGCCGTAGGGTCCTGCCATCGTCCAGACGTCTTCCTGTCCCAGCGTCTCGGTGATGTATTGGCTACACTGCTCGATCTCGGTTGCTGGATCCGAAAGCGCCTCGCCGAAGGAGCTCTCGGTCATATCGACGTACGGATGGCTGACGGTTTGATTGCCGAGTTCGTGGCCATCCTGACCGGCCTGCGTCCAGCCCTCCTCGAACCCCGAGACGTCGTCCTCGACGTTGACGGAGAGATAGAACGACATGTTCATTTCTGTCGCCGCGAGCGCGTCGTAGTGTTCGAGCTGCGAGGGTTGGCCGTTGTTATATGAGTAGGTGACGGCCCCCTTGAATCCGGCCCAGTCGAGCACTTCGAGGCCGCCTACTTCGCCTGTCGGTTTCGGGACCTCGTTTCGGTCGGGCGTCGGCAATGGAGCCAACGGCCCGTTGGCCGACTGCGGGACTTCCGGATCCAGTTCGGTCTCCGTTTCAGTCTCTGTTTCAGTCTCGGTTTCCGCTTCGGTCTCCGTTTCAGTCTCTGTTTCCGTTTCGGTTTCAGTCTCGGTTTCGGTTTCCGTCTGGGTTGGCGTCTCGCCCCCGATTTCTACCATACCCGACTGCTCCGGAGTGTTCGAAGTACCCGTCGGTGTCCCCCCGTTAGATGAACTATCGTCCCCACAGCCAGCGAGTGTGATAAGTCCAGATATTCCCGCAATCGTCAGAAATCGACGACGGTCGATCCGGGTTCGTGCCCCCGTATCCTGATCTGTCATGTGACGTGTGATATTTTAGGCTCAAAATACATGGGCCTTCATATTTTTGCTCATCAGTGGTCGGTTGTCCCGCGCTTCTTTCGATCCTGCTCGAATTGCTCGCGGAGTGGGTCGCGTTCAACCGCCTCGTCGATATCGCTCATCTGTATAGAGGGGCGGTCGGGTATTGACGGTTCGACCTGGGCCGCCAGCCATCGTGACCCGTCGGCTCGGATTCCCTATGCCGACAGCGTCAGGGACTCCTCGTCCAGCGCGACCTCGTAATACCCGTGGGAGTTCCACTCCAGTTCCGTGCCGTTCTGGGAGAGCGTCCCGCCGTCGACGGTCACACGGACGTGGCGACCGGCCGGGAACGACTTGGACAGTGTCCACGACCAGACGGTTTCCCCGTCGGACTCCGTGACGTCGGCGGATTCCAGTATCTGCTGGCCGCGCCAGTACGCGCCGACGGTGGCAAGCGTGTCGATCCAGATGTCGCCGGTGGATTTGGCGTGCTCGATACTATCGATGATCGCGTCGACTTCGACCGGCGCGTACCACACCTCGTCGGTCGGAGCGATCGTATGAAACAGGAAGATTTGCCACTCACCGTTGTCCCGTGCATTGTCTATCAGATCGGTGAAGGTCCCGGCAGTGTCGCCCTCCTGGGCCATGTAACACGGCAGGTTGTACGGGTCAGTGTCGTCATTGGGAGCGACGGCCCCGCCACCGACCCCACGATTGAGGAAGAGATCGGACTGCTTGGCCGGCTCACTCCAGCCGGTGTCGCCGAATGGAGCAGCCATCGTCCAGACGTCTTCCTGGCCCAGATTGTCGATGATATACCGGGAACACCCCTCGATTTCGGCTGCTGGGTCCGCCGCTGGCTCGCCGAATGAGCTATCGCTCATATCGGCGTAGGGATGGCTGACAGTGTGGTTCCCGAGTTCGTGACCGTCCTGAGCGGCCAGCGTCCAGCCGCCTTCGTACCCATCGAAGTTCACGTTGCTGGTGAGATAGAACGTCATGTTCATCTCAGTCGCCGCGAGTGCGCTGTAGTGTTCGAGATTCGACGGCTGGCCGTCGTCGTACGTGTAGGTGACGGCCCCGTCGAACCCGGCCCAATCGAGCACTTCCAGGTTGCCGGGCTCCCCGGTCGGCCTGCCCACACCGTTTCGATCTGGCGTCGGCAACGGAGCCAAGGGCCCGTTGGCCGACTGGGGCACTTCCGGATCCGGCTCTGTTTCCGTTTCCGTCTCCGTTTCTGTTTCCATCTCTGTCTCGGTTTCAGTGTCGGTCTCCGTCTCCGTCTCTGTCTCGGTTTCAGTGTCGGTCTCCGTCCCGGCTTCCGTCGGTGTCGACGTGTCGGTAGACGCCTCCGTCTCGGTCGCCGTGTCCGTCGGCGTCCCCCCGTCGTCTGTCGTCGTCGCTTCCTCACAGCCGGCGAGTGCTGTGACCCCAGTTGCCCCCGCGATCGTCAGAAACCGCCGCCGACCGACCACCGTTCGAGCCCCCGTATCTTGGTCAGACATGCAACGATCGCCCGGTTCTCGGACGGATTTGATAAACGTGTTGGGATTACCCCGGCTTTGCTTCCGCAAACGAAGCGATCGTTTCGATAGTTTTTCGGTCCGCTCTGTTCAGGTGCTTTCCAGGCATGGGTGACACGGAGCCAGTGGACGAACGCGACTCGCTCGTCGAGTATGGCATCGAAGACCGACCGCCGCTTTCCCGTTCCCTCCTTCTCGGCATCCAGCATTATCTGACGATGATCGGCGCGAACATCGCCGTCCCGTTGATTCTCGCATCGGCTATGGGGATGCCCGGCGATGTGACGGCGAAGTTTATCGGCACCTTCTTCGTCGTCAGCGGGATCGCGACCCTGGCACAGACCACGTTCGGCAATCGGTATCCGATCGTTCAGGGCGCGCCGTTCTCGATGCTCGCGCCGGCGCTCGCGATCGTCGGGGCGAACGTCGCAATCCCCGAACTGGCCGGCTGGAACGCCAAACTCCTCTTCTTACAGGGGGCGATCATCAGTGCCGCGGTGGTCGAAGTTGCCATCGGCTATTTCGGACTCGTCGGGAAGATCCGGGAGTATCTGTCGCCGGTGGTGGTGGCCCCGGTCGTCACGCTGATCGGGTTATCGCTGTTTTCGGCACCGCAGATCACTGACGTCAATTCCAACCTGGCCGGTGCACAGCAAAACTGGTATCTCCTCCTGTTGACGTTGGTCCTGATCGTCGTCTTCTCGCAGTATCTCAAAAACCGGAGCCGGCTGTTCAGTCTGTTTCCCATCCTGCTCGGGATCACGGTGGCGTGGCTGGTCGCGGCGATCGCCTCGGTCGCCGGGATCATCCCGTCCGGAGCCCCCGGATTCGTCGACCTGGCAGCGATCCAGGGCGCTGATCCGATTCTGCTGCACTATCCATTGATGTGGGGAATGCCGCGCTTCGAACTGTCCTTCGCCATCGGGATGTTCGCCGGCGTCCTCGCGTCGATCATCGAGTCCTTCGCCGATTATCACGCCGTCGCCCGACTCTCGGGTGAGGGCGCGCCATCGAAACAGCGGATCAACCACGGCATCGGCATGGAAGGCGTCGCGAACCTTTTCTCCGGGCTGATGGGGACCGGTGGGTCGACCTCGTACTCCGAGAACATCGGCGCGATCGGACTGACCGGCGTCGCATCTCGATACGTGGTTCAGATCGGCGCAGCGGTCATGATCCTGGCCGGGTTCGTGGGCTACTTCGGTACGCTCGTCGCGACCATCCCGGATCCCATCGTCGGCGGGTTGTACATCGCCATGTTCGGCCAGATCGTGGCCGTCGGGCTCTCGAACCTGAAGTACGTGGATCTGGACTCCTCACGGAATCTCTTCATCGTCGGGATCGCCATCTTCGCCGGGATGGCGATTCCAGCGTATATGGGCAATATTGATACTGCAGCGACTCAGATCGATGCTGTCGACAGCGGGTATGAACTGCTCCGCCAGGGGATGGCCGACGTGCCACTGTTCGGCTCGATACTCAGTACTGAAATCGTTTCCCAGACCGTCTACATCGTCGGTGGCGTCCAGATGGCTGTCGGTGGGGTCATCGCGTTCGTGCTCGACAACACGGTGCCGGGGACTCGCGAGGAACGTGGCCTGGTCGCCTGGGAGGAGATGACCGAAGGCGACGACGAGTTCACGTCGGCGATCGAACGCGTCTCCGATCGACTGGGGAGTGAGCGCCCACCGTTTTCCGGGGACTGAGCGGCGCGCCCATGGGCAGCCACGGCGCTCTCGACGACAGCCGGTCGATCCGATCGCCCCCACCGCCCGTGGTCCCGATGTCGGCACTGCCGTTCCGGGGACCATCGGACCGAACGAAAAAAGACGGGCGGTCCCGTCCACACCATTCATAGTGGCGGGGGTGTGACTACTGGTCGTGTCCGAGACTGTCCTCCGCGCGACGGATTTGCAGGTGCGGCGGGGAGGCAACGACGTCATCGATGGCGTCACGGTGGCTGTCGACGACGGCGAGACGGTGCTCGTCCAGGGACAGAGCGGGAGCGGGAAGACGACGCTGTTCGAGATATTCGGCTTGCTATCGGACTGCTCGTCCGGCGAACTCGTCATCGATGGCGTCGACGTGACGGGACTTTCGAGGCGGGAGCGGGCGCTCTTCCGGCGAGATCGATTGGGCATGGTCTATCAGGACTTCCAGCTGATCGACGATCTGACCGCCCGGGAAAACGCGCAATTGCCACAGAGTCACGCTCGATCGTACGACGACGCGTGGCTCGATACCGTCCTCGACGGACTGGGTATCTCGCCGATCGCCGATCGGTATCCGTCGACGCTGTCCGGGGGTGAAAAACAGCGTGTCGCCATCGCCCGGGCGGTGGCGAACAAACCGGACATCGTCCTCGCCGACGAACCCACGGGGCAACTCGATCCGGAAACGACCGATCGCGTCATCTCGTTGCTGTTCGAGGCCAGTGAACTCGCGGCGACAACGCTGTTGACTGTCAGTCACGACCGCCGGATCACCTCGCATTTCGAAACCATCTATCGACTCACGGACGGCACACTCACCCGGACCGAAACAGGCGATCAGCGACCGATTTCGAGTGATGAGTCATAGACGACAGCTCCTGGCGCGGTATTCGCGTCGCGATCGGCTGTCGATGGTCGTCATCGGCGTCTCGATCGCGTTTCTGACCGGGAGCGCGCTGCTTCTCGTGAGCGGGACCGAGCAGCTACAGACGATCGCCGCTGACTTCGACACGACGGGATACGTGACCGGCTACCGATCCGCCGAGCTGGCGGCCCGCGCTGGCCGTGATGCGGTCTTTCCCATCGCAACGGTCCCGATCGACGGCACGAACGCGACCGTCCTGGGGGTTCCGCCGGGTGCCAACGAGACGATCGCCGCGGCGACGCCGGCGGCCGGGCTCGCGAGCGCCCTCACGAACGGCGTGACGACCGCCGATGTCGGGGCAACGACGGGTGTCGACCAGGTCCGGATCGCCGGCCGCCAGCACGTCGAGATGATTCCCGACAGCTGGTATCTCGCCGAGCGTGGCCTCGTCGACCAACTCGATCCGGATGGCGCTGTCGTGATCGACACCGGCACCGACGCAATCGAGCGGGCGAGCGACCGCGATGCGATCCCGCTGCGGGGGGCTGCACGCTTCTTCGTCAGTGGGGCCCAAGAAGCGCTGTCTCTGTTCGGCGTGATCGTCGCCGGGGTCGCTGGCCTGGTGGGGGTCATCGTCTTCAGCGTCACCCGGATGAGCGTCCAGGATCGGGCGAAGACGATCCGGATCGTCCGGGCGACGGGAGCCACGCCTCGTGCAGTCCGCGCCCTGTTCACGGCGCGAGCCACGATTGTGACGATGGTCGGCGTCGCGATCGGCTACGCGGTCGGACTCATCGCCGCTCGGGTCGCGGTCAACGCTTCGGTCTTTCTCGGCGTCCCTGTGTCGCTGGACCTCTCACTCTCCCGCCCGGCACTCGGCGTGTTGGTCCCACTCTACCTGGGAGTGGTCCTCCTGGGGGCCATCGCTGGGTATCTCGCGTCCCGGCCGGCGAGTCGGATACCGCCCGCTGCGATCCGATCGAGCGGTGGCGGCGATCCCACCACCGGCGGGTGGATCCGGGAGTGGATTCCCAGCCGGGTCGACCTGACGCTGCTGCGCTTTCGGGCAGTGATCCCGACCATCGCGACGATCACTGTCTTTCTGACGCTATTGGTCGTCCTCGTCTCGACCGGCACAGCGGTGGCTCCCATGGTCGATTCGGGGGATGCGACGATCGTCGAACCGGGCTCCGTTCATCCCGTCGCGAGCTCAGTCCCGGAGTCGTTCGCGACCGTCCTCGAAGACCGGGGAATCGATGCGAGTCCGGAGATCTTGCTGTTTCCGATCGTCGACGGGGAACCGACGCTCGCCCGCGGCGTCGACTTCTCGTCGTTCGCGAACGTGTCCGGGGCATCGCTGGTGACCGGCCGCGCCCCGCGATCAGCGGACGAAGCGGTCGTCGGCGAGTCCCTCGCCGCCCGGCGAAACCTCACCGTCGGCGATACCGTCCTGGTGGGCGGGAGCACCCGATCGGCGTTCACGCGGACGACGATCGTCGGCAGTTACGACGCGCCGGGGATCTACGAGAGCCATCTGCTTGTCCCGTTGCCGACGGCCCGCGATCTCAGCACTCGCGCGCCGGGGCAAGTCCACGTCGTCCGAGCGACCCGGCTGCCGGCAGCCGGGAGCGGGATCGACGTCGTCGACGTCTCCGCGCCGGCGACGGTGGTGCGCAACCGGTCGTTCCAGACCACCGTCACCGCCGTCAACGTCGGTCGGACGAATGCAACCCGAACGGTGTCCATCCGGGTCGCGAACACGTCCCGGAACGTGACCCTGGCGATCCCGCCGGGCGAACGAACCGAACGGACGACGACGCTGTCGGTTGCACGACCCGGCATCTGGTCGATTCGGGCCGGATCGGCGACTCATTCGATAGCGGTCCGTCAGCCGAACGCCCTCCAGGTTCGCTTCCCGTCGGCAGTTCGCGTCGGGGCTTCCCCACGAGTCGCGGTTTCGACCGCCGCCGGCGAGCCGGTCGACAATGCGACGGTGACACTCGGCAATCGAACTGTGCAAACCGATTCGGCCGGTGTCGCCCGGATCACGGTTCCGCCCGGCGCGGACACGCTTACCGTGACGGCCGATAGCCGAACCGTGACCGAGTCTGTCACGGCGATCAGTGACCGGGTTGACCGCGACGATCGGTCCGGCGGCGACGGTCGACCGCTGGTTTCGGTCTCGATCCAGCCCGAATCCCCCGGATTCCGAGTCCAGCCGACCGCCCGGATACACCTCGAAAACCCCTGGAACCGGACGGTCGCTCCCGAGTTGACGATCCGCGGGCCGACGAGCAGCCACGAGCGGACAGTGTCACTCGATCCCGGGGAAACGACGACAGTTTCGGCCCAGCTATCGCGCAATCCACCGGGCGAGTACGACGTGACAGTGACAGACGACACGGACACTGAACTGGCCCGAACCACGATGGTCGTGACGGGTAACGAGCGCCTCGTCGCTGCGCTTGCAACCCACGGCGAGCGGGGGAGTACACCGTTCTCCCGCGCCGTGTCGCTGGTGTTCGGGAACCTCACCCTGCTCGTCGGTGCCGTCGCCGGGCTCGGCGCACTCATGACTGTCGGCGGGCTGACCGCCATCTTCTCCCGGGGTGTCCACGCCAGACGGCGGACGATCGGGATCTACCGGGCGACCGGTGCGACCCCGGGCCAGGTTTTCGTCCGCGTGCTTCGGGACGCCGGCGTGATCGGCACGGTTTCGTTGCTGGTGGCGTTCCCGCTCACCTATCTGCTCCTGGCGTGTCTCTCCTCGGCCGGCGTGCTTTCGGTCTTCGGCGTCGCCATCCAACCGGTGTTCGCCCCCTGGATCGTAGGGCTCGGGACAGCCATCGTGCTCGCGCTCGTCGGTCTCGGTGCCGCTCTCGCCACGGCAACGCTCGTTCGGACCGCCCCGGCGAGGACACTCCTCGGCGAGCGAACCGGAGGGATCGATCGATGATCGGCCCCGATCGTGGTCACTCGGCCGGATCTAGTTGTCTGTGGGCACCAGTCCGGCTGTCGAGGGCGCAGTATCTCCTCACCCTCCTGGCCGCGTTCAGCGTCGCGGTCGCGCTCCGAATGGGGCCGTTGTTCTGGTCGCCGCTGCCGTTCAACCCCGACGGGATCGTCTACGCCGGCCTCGTCAGGGAGACCATCGCCTCTGGTTACCTGCCGATGGACGGGCTCCCGGCTGACAGTTTTCACTTCACCACGATGCTTGCCATCTGGGAAACGGTCGTCGGTCATCCGAGTCGGTTCCTCTCCCAGCCGGTGATCGCCTTCGTCGGCGCACTTCCGTCGCTCGTGGCCGCCGTCTTTGCCCATCGACTGACCGGACGACTGGGCTGGTCACTCTCGGGACGCCGGCTCGCCGGATCGCTTGCCAGCCTCCTGCTCGCGGTCGATGGCGTCTACCTTCACCGGTCGATGCCCGTCGACGAACAGACTGTCGGGCTCCTCGTCGTCCCGCTGGCTGCACTCGTCCTGGCTCGGTCGATGCTCAATGACAGCCGCCGCTGGTATGTCGTCCTCGGGGCACTCCTCGTGAGTTTGCCGCCGTTGCATAACCTCGACAGCATGGTCGCGCTGTTCGCCCTCGTCCTGGTCGTCTGTGTCCGTCGCGTCAGTGTCCGAACCCTCCTGGTCGGGGGTCTCGTCGCACTCGGGTTCCTGGGCTATTTCGTGGGCTATTCCTGGGGCATTGCCGCACTCACGCCGGCAACCGTCATCCAGTCACAGCGGATCAGTTACGCGCCGGGATTGTTGGCCGCCTGGCTCATCCTCGTCGGTCTGCTGCTGGCCCGATTTTCGCGTCTCGGAACCCGGACCCAGCGACTGTTGCTCACTGGGACGTTCGCGAGCTTCGTCGCGATTGCGGCTGTCAACGCTGTCCGTCCCGTCTTCCCTGGAATGGGGACGACGCCGGACGCAGTCGTATTGCTGGTGGTTCCCCTGTTGATTCCGCTGACGATCGGGGCCTGGGCGGTCCCGCTGGGTGACCGTTCGATGCCCGAATGGCTCGCGCTGTTGGCACTCCTTGGAGCCGGGTTCGCCATCGCAGGCATGTCATTCACCGCGACGCTGACACCGGAATACTACAACACTGCCTATCGCGTCCAGACGTTCCTTCATCTCCCGATCGCCGTCTTCGTCGCCCTCGGGATCGGCACGCTGCTGGATCGAATGGGTCGAGTGGTGCCCCGCCAGTCGTGGCGACAGGGAGTGTCCACTGTGGCAGTCGTTGGTGTAGTGATCTGTATGGCGATCTCCATTCCGGTGGCGTTCGCCGGCTTGGAGTATCTTCCCTACAAGGGCGTCACGACGTCAGGGGAGTTCGCGGCCGCCGAGTTCAGCGTCACGTCGCTGCCGGAGTGGACCAGCGACGATCATATTTCGCGTGTTTCCCGATACTTTTCGCCGGGGAACTCCGGGACGAACACGACACTCCATCGCGTGGCCCCCGTTTTCGACTGGATCGAGGGCGGCCCGCCGCCGGGCTGTCCGACAGTCGTCCAGTCCTCCTGGACGACGACTGGCGCACAGGTGTTTCCCCAACCCCCGATCGTGATCGACGACGGCCGTCTCTCGAAGTACATGCACGCGAACGATCGCATCTACAGCAATTCGGCACCCGATCCGCTCACGATCGTCCGTCCACCCGGTCTGTCGAGAAGTTGCTGACAGATCACTCGGCCGAGGACGGTATTTCGTCCTCTCGTGGGTGCGCGCTCGCGTCGTCCGGTTCCGTCGCCGGGACGGACTGAAGGATGGACTCGATCACCGCGTCGGCGCTTCGATCAGTCAACTCGGCGTCCGTGCTGAGGATCAGCCGATGTCGCAAGACCGGCTTCGCGAGTTGCTTGATGTCGTCGGGGATGACGTACCCGCGGCCGTGGATCGCCGCCCGAGCTTTCCCGGCGTCCATCAACGTCAGCGTCGCTCGCGGTGACGCCCCGACGTCGATGTCCGGTGAGGATCGAGTCGCCTCGACGATGCCCAGAATGTACTCCTTGACGCTGTCGTCGACGTACTGCTCGGTTACCTGGTCACGGAGCGACCGGATGCGCTCCTCGTCGACGACCTGTTGGATTCGATCGGCATCGAGCGTCGGTTCCGCGTCGAACCGATCCAGGAGCTGTCGTTCGTCGTCCTGGTTCGGCGTCTCCACGATAAGTTTGAACTGGAAGCGATCGCGCTGGGCTTCCGGGAGTTCGAACGTCCCCTCCATCTCGATGGGATTTTGCGTCGCGATCACCATGAACGGATCCGGTAAGGGGAGCGTTTCGCCGTCGATCGTCACGTGGTTCTCCTGCATCGCCTCCAGCAGCGCGGACTGGGCCTTCGGCGTCGCCCGGTTGATCTCGTCGGCGACCACGATGTTCCCGAAGATCGGCCCGCGCTGGAGTTCGAACTCCCCGGTGGGCTCGCGATACACTTGCGTCCCTGTGATGTCCGCCGGGAGGATGTCCGGCGTCATCTGGATGCGCTTGTAGGTCAGTCCGGTCGCCTCCGCATAGAGGTTCGCCGCCGTCGTCTTGGCCACACCGGGCACCCCTTCGAGCAGGACGTGCCCACGCGTCAACAGCGAGACCGTGAGCTGCTCGACGATGTCTTCGTTGCCGACGAGGACGGTCCCGATCTCCTCACGTAGCGCATCGTACACTGCCTCCGCGTCACTCATTGTGCCTACCTGCGGTGAGCCGACAGTAATATGTTTGCCATTTTTGTGCCGTGTTTGCTGACCCAGCGGTCGAAACAAACACGGTTCCGGAACTAGTCTGTCCGAATGTGAGTACCCACGCCCGGTTGGTCGCCGTCCTCTGCTGTCTCTTGGTTGGCGTCGGCGGGATGGCCCTTACCGTCGGTGCGAGCGCCGATGGGGCCGTCACCCCCCGTGAGAGCGCCGATGGGCCCGTCACTGCCGCCCAGCCGGTCGAAGTGCAACCCCCGCTTTCGGCGATGATCGCGCAGCAATCACCGGATGGCGGCCCGGACAACGGGACGGCCACGAATCAGACGGACCACCACAGAGATCCCGAGTCGGCTTCCGGGGACGGGTCCCAGAGCGACGTCAAACGCTGGCTCGTCGGCTCGATGGCGGGACGGCTCGAAGGCAGTGCGATCAACCTCAGCCAGGGTGAGTATCAGCTAGCTCGATCGGTCCTGAGAGAGGGGTTCGGTGACGACCTGGATCGGTACGTCAACGTCGCCGGCGACACCGACACCCAGCAGGACGATCAGGTCGCGAAGCGCTTCAACGAGACCCAACAGGCCCAACAGAACTACACTGAGCAAATCAGTGAGTTCGAACGGCTGTACGAAGCGTATCAGGAAGCCAAAGAAGCCGGGGACACTGCGCGTGCACGACAGCTCGCAAAGCGACTTGCCCGTCTCGGTTCCGGAATCAACGAGACCGGGAAGACACTCGCTGATCGATACGGAGCCCTCTCGAATGTCACTGGCGTCTCACTCGACGACGGTCAGCGAGCCGTCTTGAACACGACGAACCGTACACTCTCCCAGGTCGAAGCCGTGGTCGAGCAGTCTCTCGTCCGGACGGAACTCCGAATCACGTCAGTCTCACCGACAGCGGCCTACGACGACCCTCTCGTGGTCGAAGGACAGTACGTGACGGAGAACGGAACCGCGATCGGCGACAGTGTGATCGCACTGGATGCACCTGGTCCTGGCTCGAAGACGACCACGGCGTCGAATGGGAGCTTCCGACTGACCTATCGGCCGATCGACCTCGAAACTGGCGATCAGACCATCACGGTCTCAGCCACGCCGGACAACACCTCGGTGTATCTCCCAACCACGACGACAGTCACGACGGACATCTCGTCGGTCGAACCCCGCGTTGCGTTTATCGACAGTTTCGACCGGATCTCGTTCGGTGCGGAGCGGTCAGTCGTCGTCGACGTCACCGTGGCCGAACGTCCAGCCGGTGGCGTGCCAGTGGCGATCACGCTTGACGGGCGGACACTCGCAACCGGTCGAACGACCGAATCGGGCACGTTCGAATCGGCTGTCCAGCTCCCGCCATCCGTTCCCAACGGGACGATGGATCTCACTGCCCGCGCCGGGACCGACAGCCGGGCAGTCGCCGCATCGAGCGCGACACGAACAGTCACCGTCGAATCGTCACCGACTGACCTCTCGCTTGCGACGACCAACGGCAGTTCGATCCGCGTTCACGGCGAGTTGCTCGCTGCCAATGGCGTGCCGGTCGCCGACCAGCCGATCCAGCTCAGCGTCGATGGGACGGTGGTCGACATCGTCCGAACGAACGCGACGGGTGCCTTCACCGGGGCGATCGACGGTGAGAGTGCGACGGTCGGACAGTCGGTGACCATCACTGCCCGCTACGACGAACCGACCTCGAACCTGGAACCATCCCGGGCGAGTGCCGTCGGCGAACGACTGAAGCAAGAGACGAATACACCGGGTGAATCCGGCGGACCGAACGCACCGGGTGAATCCGGCGGACCGAACGCACCGGGTGATCAAAGCAGCCCACTGTGGGACGCCCTTACGAATCCAATTGTCGTGGGAGCAGGTGTCGTCTCGGTCGCTGGCTTATTCATTGCCGGGTATTTCTGGCGTCGTCGTTCGCCGTCGGCGACGCCGACAGCGACACAGTCCGGTCAATCCGGGACAGAGACGCCACAGACGCCAGAACCGACCGCAACAACCCTTGCCGATGTCGAGGCGGCGATCGAACACGATGGGCCCGACGCAGCCGTCATTTCCCTCTATGAGGTGGTCAGCAGATACGCCGCTGCGGACGTACGCCCCGACCTGACGCCACGCGAACGATATCGTGCAGCCAGGGACGCACTGTCCGCCGAGCAGGCGACTGTTTTCGAGCGTGTGACGACCCTGTACGAACAGGCGAAGTTCGCGCCGGAAAGCGTCCCTACGGATCGGATCGAAGACATGATCGCAGCTGTCCGGCAGGACTTTGGTGAGGATGCAGACGCCCCCGCAGACGACTAGCCGTGGCTTCGACGATCAGGAATCGTCGCTGCTCGTGTCCCTGTCACCGGATCGACGCGTCGCGAGCTGTGTGGCGATCCGGGTGACGCGATCGTGATCCCAGTCCGGATGCTGCTTCGAGACGAGGTCGACGATCTCGGCCTCGGTCAGCGCCACATCCTCAGCTGCCGGTGCCCGGCGACTGAACCGGTTGCGGATGGCCCGCCCGTATCTGGCCATGACGACGACGCCACCGACGAGCAGTGTTCCGAACAGGAACTGCGTGAGTGGGCCCGACCGGATCAGTTTCAGCAGTCGGACGAGCGGCGGGATCCCGCCGGAGTGGGTGTAATCGAACCGTACTCGTTGGGCATCACCGAACAGTGTCTGTGCGAACGCCCGGTTGTCGCCCCGGTCGAGCATGGAGTTGATGAACACGCTCGGATCGCTGAGCGTCAGAACGGTTCCGTTCCCGACTGATTCTCGGGTGAGGATCGGGTACGCCCGCATCGACTCCGCGTCGTCGAGTTCGCCGTTTCGATTCTGGTCGGCGTAGGTATATGGCGAGGTCGACGCCATCACGGTCGCGTTCGTGCCGTTCGGCGTCACGACTGCGGAGGGATAGTTCAGGGCGAGTTCGTCGACCCCCACAGTTCCGTTGACGGTCGTCGCCAGCGGGAAGGCCGGCGAGCGGCCGTAATTTCGCTCGTCACGGAGCAATCGCCCGTCGATTCTGGCGGTGGCGTCGATCCCAGCCAGCAACTCGTTCGCACCGGTTCCGAAGTCACCGCCGACGAGCAGGGTTCCGCCACCTCTCAGGAACGTCTCGATGCGTTCGAGCTCTGCGGGGGTGTATGGTTCGCTCGGGCCGAGGACGACAGCAAGCGTCCCGTTGCCTGCCAGTCGGTCGTACGCGCTCGCGTTCTCGAGGACGGCACTGTCGGTCGTTTCGCCGGCGACTGTCCGGAGATCAGCCGTTCCGTCCCAGCCGTAATTGAACGCGCCGAAGGCCGTCGCCGATGTCGCAGCACCGAACAGTATCGCCCCAGCTACCGCGATCGTTATAGCCACGAGAACGGCTTCCGGAACGGTGACGTCACGCAAATCTCTCATCAGAACACCCCCTCCGGGAGGATCGACAGGATCCGCCTGACGACGACGTACGCGAAGACGACGAGGCCGGCCAGGATCACCCACTTCAGCCGGGATCGCCACCGCGGCGTGAGGTTGAACGGGGCCGTCAGCTCCGTCACGACGAGGACGCCGATCAGCGTGAGGACGAAGTACAGCTCATAGGAGAGGGACTGCAGTACGACGAGAACGAGCAGCGCGCTCAACGCCCAGGCGAGCACGCCGACGACGTACTGCTGGCGGCGTCGCGTTGTCACTATCCCATCAGCGTGGTGCGACGGGTTAGAAAGTATCGGGATCCACTCGGGTGGTTGTCAACCGGTCGATTGTTCGCTAACGGTCTATCGGGGCTTTCCGTATTTTTCGTCCAGCGTTTGCTTCCCCTGCCCCCGGAAACCAAGACATTTCCGTTCGGGTCACTGTCTTCCCCGTAATGTGGCCGTGGGGACACGCAGCTGTCGGCTATCTCTGCTACGTCGGGATCGCGACGATCACGGGCGATCGCCGGTACGGCCTGCCGGTCCTGGCCGTGTTGCTCGGCACGCAGTTCCCTGACCTGATCGACAAACCCCTAGCCTGGACAGTCCCGCTGTTGCCGTCTGGCCGGTCACTCGCTCATTCACTGGTCACGACCGGCCCCGTTCTGTTGGGCGCGCTCCTGATCGCATATCGGGTCCGTCTTCGTCGCTCTCACCTGGTGGCGACTCTCGGGTTTGCACTGGGCCACGTCACTCACGTCCTCGGTGACGGGCTGTATGCGTTCCTCGACGGTATGTACGCGGATCTCTCGTATCTGGCCTGGCCGGTGTTTTCACCGCCGGCATACGAGACCGAACAGAGCTTCATCGCGCACTTCCAGCAGTTCGAACCGACCGGCACGGTTCTGTTCGAGTTTGCACTCGTTGGACTCGCGATTGCCGTCTGGGTGATCTTACGGGTCAGATCAGGTGGCCGTTCCCCCTGGTTCCGAGGGCTCCGGAAGATGACCTAGCTTCGCCGACAGGACCGCAACTCTCACTCGATCTCGCCCCAGACACAGCGAACGATCCCGTCGTCGGCGTCGGGAACCTCGACTCGGACTGGGCCGTCGACGTGTCGTGCGAGCCCCGTCGCAAGGAGGGACACGATCGGCTGATCGAACGCCTGGACGGTTCCACACGTACTGCCAGTGATCTCGAATCGCGCTTCGTTGTCCGCCGGAATTACCGTTGTCTCGACGCTTCGGGCCAGTCCGAACTGTTCGACGACTGCATCGGCCAACTGGGCCGAGAATTGTTCGGGGTCGTTTGCGGCGGTCGTGACTGTTTCGAACTCCGCGTACAGTGATCCCCCCGTTGGATGGAGCGACACACCGCGCTCCTGCTGGTCACCAGTGACGACGAACGCTGAGTTGAGGGCCTGTTCGTCGGGGATAGTATAGTTGCGGTGTGCCGGAACGTACAGCCTGGCGTCACGCTCTCCGACGGGTACGTAGAGTCGTGTCTCCTGAAGCCCAAGTTCCTCGACCATCGCGGCCCCATTGTTCGCCGTGGCGTCGAAGATCTGCTCGCTGACGCTGGCGGCGTGGAATGTCTCGGGCGTGATGAACCACGTGAGAATCGCGGCGAAGAGACCTGTCCCGCCAAGCGTGACCAGAACCGTGCGGACGTCCGGGAACAGCAAAGCGCCCCCGAACGAGAGCAGGCCCACAACGAGAAATGCAACCATCGTTCGACGGTACGTGGTCCGCTTGGCCTGTCGGAACTGATCGCGAAGGCGCTCGTTTTCGGTTCGGAGGACTGCGAGTTCGGCCTCACCGACCACGCCCGCATCTATCTCTTGCTCCTCAGCTCCCCTGTTCGATGCTGTCGCGTCCGCAAGTGTATCCATACTCATGCCATCTCACCGTCAGCTAGTCCGAGTGCAACGAGTTCGTACCGATGGATCGCGTAACTGCCCAGTGCAACGACCAGCACGACCACCCCGGTTGCGGCGGCGAGGGATTCGCCCCAGACGAACGTCGCCAGCGCCGTACCCGAGAGAACGAGGAGAACGGCGAGTCCCGAGCGGATTGTGCGGACCGAAAGCCCGTCTTCGGCGAGGAGTGCCAGCACGAGGAGTGTCGGACCGATTTCGAGGATCGCAATCACGGCGAGTGGGGCGTTCGGGGCGACGATGCCGGCACCGACTTGCGTGAGTGCAACCGCCCCGATTCGTGTCTCACGTGTCCAGAGCAACAGGCCCACACCGAGCGTGGCTACCGCAATCATGGGGTTGTTCGACGCAAGTACCAGGCCAGTGGCGAGCCAACCGAATGCGGCGAGGCGTCTCGTGGGCCTGGAGATGGCGGCCCTGACAGTGTCGCTATGACTCATGGGCCACCTCCCCGCCGCGTCGTGTGCGGCCGGCACGCAATGCGGCGTCGATCCGATCACTTGGCCCAACCTCGAAGACCCGCGTACGTGGGAGCCGATCGAGTGTACGACGGAACTCTTCGAAGGACACGTATGCTTCGTAGGTCGCCTCCATATCTGCGAGTGCGTACCTCTCGAAGAGAGCGTTCGGGGTCAGAAAGGCAACAACCTGGTTGCCGCGCTGGACCGCGAGCTTCACCGCCTCCTGGAGTTCCCGTCGGTGTGTGTCATCAGTTGCGACGACGAGGAGCCGCGTTGCTTCGCTGTCGCTCAGCTGATTGAGTGCGTGGAACAACGGCTCGTCGGTGACACGTTCGACGTGGGTTTTGCGTGAGGCGTAATACGGCTGCAGTGTCGTTCCGTACTCTGTCGTGTCACCCTGTAGCACCGTCCCGACTGTATTCGCTCGTGTCGCCTGTGTGGCGGTCTGCTGTCTCTGCTCGCCGTGGGACTGGCTCCCTGTCGGCGTGAGTTCGTGCAGTCGAGTCCGGAGCGATTCGTACTGATTGCGTGTCTGGGATGGGTCGATTTGTGCGGTAATTCCGTCGTCGTCGATCGCCGTGATCCCGAGTGGATCGTCGAGGCCCTCGGCGACGTCGGTCATCGCCAGCAGCACCTCCCGCAGGTAGGCGAACTTCGTCTGGCCCTCGTCGCCGTCAGCGAGCGAGTCGCGGTGATCGACGACCAGCATCGTCTCGCGATCGGTCTGGGCCTCGAACTCCCGAACGTACGTCTCGTTGAGTCTGGCTGTCGCCTTCCAGTCGATCTGGTTCGAGGGATCGCCGGGCACGTACTTGCGGAGTTCCGCCGGGTCGAGGCCGCTGCCGCCGCGCCGGGCACTATGGCTGCCGTAGGTCGCGGCGATCTCGTCGCCACCGGCCCCGACATGGAGGTTCCGGGGGGCGTGTGGCTCGACGACGAGGTCGGGTGTGGTCCCGAGCGTAAGCGTCTCTTCGAAGAGGCCAAACCGGTCGCGGAGTGTGATGGTGGGTTTCGGAAGGGTGAACGCGCCGGCGATCGGCCAGGAGAGGTCGTCGGTCGTCTCTGCGTCGTGGTCGGTCGGGTCCAGGGTAAGTGGTTGTGGGGTACCGCGTGCGCCGGTTGGTACTTGTGGGATGATCTCCATGTCCAGCGCTGTGGACTCTCGCTGCACGGTGAGTGTGACTGTTGTCGACGATTCGACGGCGACGCGTTGCTGTGGGAGTGTTTGTGTGATTGTCGTTGTGTCGATCGTGTGGGCTGCACGGCGGGCGAAGCGAAACTGTTCGGTCAGCAGCCACGCCGAGAGGAGGACGACGCCTGCAAGGAGTGTGGGGGCGGTGTAGAGGAGTGCCAGCCCTGCGAGGGCGAGGATCGTCGCACTGCTGGCCCAGAATCGACGCGTGGCTCGCATTATACAGGCGTTGTCGGAGACGACATTGAAGGTGTTGGTGTCTGGGCTATCGATCTGTTCTACGTCGAAAGCCCTCGGCCTGCTCACGAAAAACGCGAGGGTGAGTCGTTTAGCCACGCGCTCGAACGGATGGTCGGCGGGTACGGCCTGCTTGAGTTCGCGGACGATGTCCAGGACGCCAGCGATGCCTGGGACACTGACGCGCTTGAAGCCGACTTCGAGGCTGATGACGATGCAGACCGCGAGACTCTCGACGAGGAACTCCCGTAAACTACCCTACCTACTTCGCTCGGGGGCAATGGCCCCACTCGCTCGTTGAGGGTTCCGTCAGACGAGGTCTGACGACGTGCAGGCTGTGAGCCTGCACTAGAGCTTTCGCGTGGACTCCCGTTCTATGCCTCAGCAGCGGCAGGGGGAACGTACTCCCCGCTCACGTTCAACATCCCTCGGACCATGCGAACGGGCGTGTAGCGCCCGTGAGCAGATCGCGGGACGCTGAACGTGAATGGAGAGTATGAGCCTCCTGCCGAGAATTCGGCCAGAGCAGGAGGCCACGCTGAACGCCCACGGCTTTAGCCGTGGGTTAGCTTACACATCGTTGTGATTGTAGTGTCCGTCAAGGTACGAACGACACGAAACGTTCACGGGAGGTCGCATACCCCTCAGAAAAATGACCCACTTGAGTCCGTGAGGGCAGTCACAACGTCCGCGACGGAAAACAGCTGCACGTCGTCCCGGGTTTGGGCGGTTTCTTCCAGTGCATCGGTGAAGCCGGACTGACTAAACAGACAGTACTGTCGGGTTACGTCCGGTTCGTTCGGCGGTGTCCACTCAATACGCTCCGTTCGCGTTTCGACGTCGTCCAGGTGTCCCGGATGCATCGGACTCGCAGTGAACTTCGACTCACCACCGATGATGCGCCCAGTGTGGTCGAGCCCAACGACATCCAGTTCACCCTCCGAGTCCCACCACCCACCGATGCGACTGAACGACGCCTCCGGGAACAGTACCGGGAGTGCGTCTCGGCACACGCCCTCGAAGACACGGCCAACGTAGGCCGGAAACTCCGGACGAATCTGCTCCGTGAACGGATCGTCAGCGGTGATGTGCTGCGGGTTCTTCCCGTAGAGGAACCGGAACCAGAACCGGAACAACGGTTCCTGAATCCGATACCGTTTCGGACTCGATGTCTCCTCTGTAACCGGCTGGTCTTCCTCGATCACCCGGAGTTGTTTCAGTCGCTCGGTATACTGCCAGACCCCCCGCGAGTCATCAAATCCAGCGTAGTCGGCGATCTCGCCCGTTTCGCGCTTCCCATCGGCGAGCGCCCGAAGAATACTCATATATCGCTCCGGTTTCCGCACACTCTCCGTTTGAAGAATCGTCTCGGGCTCACCGTGCAGCCGCCCGTGCTGACTGATAATATGCCGATTTACGTTCGTGGCAAGCGACTCATCGGGCGAGATGAGCTGGAGATAGAACGGTGTGCCGCCAAAGATACTCCAGCTTTCGAGGACTTCGATCGGGTCGTCCGCCGTGGCAGGGTAGTACGGGGCCGCATCACCGAGCGATAGCGGTGTGAGATCCAATCGAACCGTGTCCCGATTGTACAGCGGGGCATCCTGCTCCGTGATCTTGTTCGTCATGATGCTGATCGCTGACCCGACTACGACAAGCGTCATCTCCGTGTCCTGGAGTTCCGTATCCCACACGCGCTGGAATTTCGTCGGAACGCTCCCATCCGCTTCGACGAGGAACGGCCACTCGTCGATGATGACCGTGGCGTTCTGATCGCCGAGATACCCGAGTAGCGCTTCCCAATCTTCTCGAATCCGCTCACTCCCGGGATACGACGCTTGCGCTTCCCGGATGAAGTCGGAGAGCTGAACCGCGGCGGTATCCCGTGTGGCTTGGTAGTAGACGGTATTCTCGTCGGGGATTGATTCGCGGACAAGCGCTGACTTTCCAATCCGCCGGCGTCCCAGGATGACGATGAACTCAGCGGAATCACTCCCGTAAGCCCGCTGAATCCGCGACAGCTCTTCCGAACGATTGACGAATGAGGGGGGCATGCACGAGTATCAACTCGACGAATCCATAAATATTCCGATGGCTAAATACGATTTGTCTGAACACGATTTGTCTGAACACAGTTTGCAGAGTTTGAGATGCCTCTTCGTTCCGGGTTCAAGCTTCGGGAGAGGCATCACAATAGTACGCGACGGCCCGCTCGAGTCCTTCTTCGAAGGTGTAGTGTGGTTCCCAGCCGAGTGCCTCGATCTTCGTGGTGTCGAGTGCGTAGCGCTGGTCGTGTCCCGGCCGGTCCTCGACGAACGTGATCTGGTCTGCGTCTGCGTCGACGGCCTCGAGAATCGCTTCGGTGACTTCGCGGTTCGTCCGTTCCTCGCCCGAACCGAAGTTGTGAATCTCGCCGATGTTTCCGTCCCGAAGGACGAGATCGATGGCGCGGCCCGTGTCCTCGGAAACCGACGGTTTCCGGGATGCTGAAAACGCGCAGCGTTTTCAAACACGGTTCGAGTGGGACGACCACGAATGGTCGGAGTTACCACGCTCTCACCGTCCCAAAGAACAGCGCACAGACCCGAGTACCGTCCACCGTGGCGGGAATGTTGCCTTCGGCGAGTCTTAGACCGGCTGAGACTCTCACGGAGGAAACCCCGTCGTGAACGACGGGGAGGATGTCATAACCAAATCAAAATCCAACAGCTCCAGTTCGCGGCTTCGATATGTGCGTCCTGTTCATTGGAGATGAACATACCGTCCGGACCACGGGAGACAAATGGCAGTTCCAGTACTGCTTCGAGATGGCGTCTCATTTCGTCGTGGTCCTCGTCAGTCGTAGCCAAACGGATCACCGTCTCGGCATCCATCGGCGTGCCCCACGTGTGATTCCTGGCCAGCTTCCAGACGATCCGAGCCGTCCCGTCCATGCTCAGGCATCGAGCTTCGCATTCACGAGTCCGTTGAGCCGATGGAGTTCTCTGACGAACTCGTCACCGGAGTTGAGCGTGTACTGCTCCGGTGAGGAGTCATCGACGACCCGCACAATGTCGAGCCGGCGAAGCAATGGGAGATGGGTATGAACGGACTGTCGGCTCACGCCGGCCTGTTCTGCGAGTTCGGACTTACTGAAGTGATGATCGGGCGCGTCCATCAGGGCGTCAATCATGTAGCCGACGCTGCTATGTTGGGTCAGGACACGCCACCCGCTTGGATACTCATCACGGAGGTCCGCCATGTCTTCGTCAGCTTCTGCACGGGTTTGTCGGCTCGCCATACACAGACAGTGGAGCCGAAGGGTGTTGAATCTATTGGACACCATATCGACGACCTCGAAGCCGCGGACTTACTCGAGCAGTCCAACGACGGACGACCGGCGGAATATACAGCTCACGAGATCGACCTCCAATTGGTTGCAGGCGATGCCGAACAACGAATCACAGTGGCGTTAGTCGAGGCGGTTGCCCGTCGGATACGGGACGACGACATCGATACGTACATCGATCGACATGGACTTGATGGACTCGCCGTCGCACTCGAATACGCTCACGAGTACGCCGACGGCGCTGTGACGCATCACATCATGGCTCGTGAACAAGCACTCTCTCCACTGGAAGCAGGCGTCATTCTTGACGCACTCCGCCCGATCATCGAGGATTGAATCGGAATGGCCCCCAATCGAGACGTCGTATTCATTGATTCGTCAGTTCTTATCAGTTGCGGCCGGCGAGGCGGTGCACGGTTCCAGGCCCTCGCTCGTGAAGCCCGTCAGCGAGATACTGTCTTCCGGATCTCGCCACAAGAGTATGCCGAGGTGACTGGTGATCCAGCACAAGTCACGGTGATACAAATATCAACACATGGAAATTCGGACGAACAGAGCCAAGTTACAGACTGAGTAAATCACTCTCTCGGCGAGAAGCCAAATACTGCAACGACATCCTCGGTCGAGTTACTGAGGAAGGCCCTGAGATTACCTTCGTGTGACCAGTGGACATTACGCGAAGGTTCGGGAAGCCAGTCGTCGAACTCCCGTGATGATTGAGGAAGAGCCGGCGCGGTGAGACACACCTCACACCGAGTGAAAGCCTGAAGCGTCGGTATGGCTGGAGCGGTACTCCCACACCTCGCACCGAGTGAAGCACTGTGTCTCGAACCGGTCCAGCGTCGGTGGCGTCGGCAGCGATATTTTACTCTGTCTCTGAGTGAGTTTTCCTGTGCTTTCACTCGTTACTTGGTGTGTGTACCAACAAATATTGAATATAAATGGATTTGAAGCTCTTTGATTTATGGAGTATTCGTCTTATCTGTGTATACACTCGGTACGAGGTCGATAAATTAAAATATAATGACTTTGTATTGTCCAATATTGATGACTGAAGAAGACGCAACAAATATCTTCGAGACAGGGGATATCTTTGCGAACCGAGAACTCGTGCGGGTTGGTCACGTACCACAGCTTGAACGAGTCGTTGGCCGGGACGATGAAGTCGCGGCGATCGGACGAGCACTCGGGCCCGCGACCGCCGGTGGGCCACCCGAAACAACGATCGTCTACGGAAAAACGGGGACGGGGAAGTCACTCGTTACGCGGTGTGTCTCCCGGCGGGCTCACGACGAAGCACGGAAACACAACGTGTCGTTTCAGCACGCCTACGTTGACTGTTCGGATTACCAGACTGCTGCCAAAGCCAGCCGGGAGATGGCTACCGAGCTTGCGTCGAATCTCGGCGCTGGTCACGATATTCCGCGGGTTGGCATCGCTGCATCTGATTATCGCGACATCGCCTGGGAGTTACTTGCGGAGTATGATGTTGACTCCTTCGTCGTCATCCTCGATGAGATCGACAAACTGGACGACGATGAACTCCTTCGGAGCCTCTCACGGGCTCGTGAGAGCGGCAAGTCCGATTCGCATATCGGCGCGATGTGTATTAGCAACAAGATCGAGTTCCGCGAACGCCTCAACGAGCGCATCGACTCTAGCTTACAGGACAACGAGTTAGTGTTCGACCCGTACGACGCCGGACAGCTCAAAGAGATTCTGGAGCATCGAACGGACGCCTTCGAAGATGGGGTATTAGAACAGGGCGTCATTCCAAAGGTTGCTGCACTTGCCGCCAAAGAGCACGGAGACGCCCGAAAAGCGATCGATACGCTGTACGAAGCGGGACGACTCGCGGAGAAAGAGGGGACCCGGACTGTCTCAGTCGAGCACGTCGATGACGCTGTTCGGCAAGCTGAGGTCAACCGCTTCGAGAAACTGGTCAGCGGAACGACGCCCCACGTAAAATACATTCTACACGCGCTTGCCCTGCTCACCGCAGACAACCCCGAACAGGAAGGGTTCCGAACGCACCGAATATACACGCTCTATACGAAACTCGTCGAACGTGACGGCAACGATCCGCTATCCGAAGATCGTGTCTATCGGCTCCTGAAAGAGCAGTCGTTTCTGGGGATCACCGAATCGAACCATACCGGTGGCGGTCAAGGTGGAGGAAGCTATCTCGAACACCGACTGCTACGAGCGCCCGAAATCGTGATCCAGGCGCTCTACGATTCTGCGGGTGACTGAGGAGTTCAGCATTGTGTTGTTTTCACTCGGTGCGGGGTGTGTGCGTCGGGGGCCTCGATGGTTCGAACGTCACTCGTTGTCGGGTGTGTCTCCCCGGTTGATTTTCCTTCGACTTTCGGTTCGGGTCCACGAGGTATTCGTCGATTGTTTCGTCTTGTGGCGGGACGTGGGACTACCAAGTCAGGCCTTCGTAGACGATGCCGTCGCGCCGATCGATCGCGTGGCGGCCGTCGATGACGACCGGCGTCGCCATCGCGTCGAACTCCTCGTCGAGGGCGGTGATGTCCTTCCAATCGGTTACTATCAGCGCCGTGTTTGTCTACGGGTCCGTACTGATGGTATTCAAATCGTGTTTGAACCCAACGAGACGGTCAACAGGCACAGCCAGTATCGCTACGAACGGTACGTTTCGACAGTGACGCCAGGGAGGGTTCGAACGTGTCTGTCGGCGGCAGGTGGCGGCTCGTCGCGCTTGAGGGGCGTGGCCGCGGATAACTGCATCGCCTTTCAGATACCAGCACCTTCTCAACGCTGATGTACAACTCTAAGACGGTCATCGAAGGGGGTAACGGGAAACATTCGGCCTCAAATTCTAGTGCCTTCTTGACAGCAACGTCAACGTCGTCAATAACATCTACGACGAATATCGCGTCAACTATCATTTAAACCTCGACGTTGGGGCCTCAGTCGTGGTTTTCTCGATCGCCAACCCCAGTGACGAGAGCCGAGTTGGTACATGAAGATATAATAAACCGTCTTTCAGTCAATGAATATATCATATTCGGATTGAAACTGAGTGGTGCCGTGAAGGCTCTTATCTAGTGTGTACCAGCAGTCTTATCCACCGCCATCATAGACAAGACTATTGATGAGTGTCAAGAAAGGGACGATTGCTGTCTTCGCCTCCACGGTTCTTCGAAATGTTCTCTCTTTTGGAGCCATTGCATATTTTTCACGGGGCGTTGGAATCGGCAGCTTAGGTGCATTCTTCCTGTTCCAATCGGTCCTCTCAATGTTGTCTATCCCTGCTGATTTAGGAATGCGTGTTGGGGTTGAAAAACGCCTAAGCGAAGGCGATGACCCAGGCACAATTATCGGGTCTGCACTTGTATTCAAATTCGGATTGCTGGTTGTGTTCTCTGCGGGAATATTGATGTTTGACCAAGCCATCGCCAATTTTATTGGCGCTGATATAGCTCAACTACTGGTTGTCGGGCTCCTGATTAATGAACTGGGGCTACTTGGGATCCACACGCTTCGGGGGGAGAAACGAGTAGCCGAAACTGCGTTCTTTCAACCTCTTCGGACTGTACTTTGGGCACTGCTTGGTGTGGTTCTGGTGGAACTGGATGTAGGACAGAACGCATTACTGTATGCTTACATCGCTGGCTTGTTTGTCGCCGGGACGATTGCCGTCTGGCGCACGGACTCGTCAATCGGGGCTCCCTCTCTTACTACTATGCGATCACTCTTCGGCTATTCGAAGTTTGCGACGATCGGTTCAGTCGGCGGACTTGTATATAATTGGGCTGACGTCGTCCTAATCGGTTTCTTCATCTCTCAAGCAGCTGTCGGCGCATACGAGGTCGCATGGCGGGTCGCAACGGCCTCATTGTTACTAAGTACCTCAGTACGAACTGCCATCTTCCCGCAAGCGAACGATTGGGGAGATAATGGCAACTATCGCGAATTAGAGTCACTAATCAAGACTGGACTGATTGCCTCGATGTACTTCGTTATTCCAGCGTTTGTCGGCGTACTTGTCCTCGGCGAGGAGATCTTGTCAGTGGTATTCGCCGTTGAGTACCCTGGTGTGGCGCTGGTGTTGGCAATTCTCATGATAGAGAAGCTTCAGCGTGCAGTTCTCTTGGTGTTGATTGCTCCGATGCATGCCATTGGGCGCGTTGATGCAGGAGCTTACACAACTTTAGTGGGCGTTGTGGTCAACCTCACACTCAACGTTATTCTCATTCCGCAGTTTGGGATTGTTGGGGCAGCGATTGGAACTGCCACGGGTGCCTTGGCGAATACCGTTACTCACTCGTATGTCCTCTCACGCTACATTAATGTCCGTATCCCCATGAGAACTTTCGCCTGGTGCGGTATGGCGTCGGCTATTATGGGGGCTATATTGTGGATAACGATACAGTTTATCGCTGTCAGAGGATTCGTAACCTTGGGCGTACTGGTTTTTGCCGGTGGCGTAGTCTATTTCCTGATCACAGCTGGATCCCCAGTAATTCGAGACGAACTGGTCAACCACGTGCAGTCAATCCTTATCTGAGCACTTAGCGATAGCCGAGCGCTTCCAACTGCTCTGTTGTAGTGGGATTGTAGTTCTGTCTCTTCGGCGGTTCGCTTACTATCTTGGGACGTTCGCCACGTTCGATGACGAACCAGGGTACTGTAACCAGCTTAGGAACGTGTAACCCAATTGGGTGACCATAGCCGCGGGCCGGGATGGGGTGCATCCGCTCGCCAGCCAAGTTACCGTGATCGGACGAGATAACTGTCCTACCCTCGAGGTCGTCCAGCACGTCCGCCAGCGCATCGAAAGCGAGATCAAGATTTTCACAGTAGGCCTCCCACACCTCCTTGACATTGCGATTGTTGTGACCGTACTGCAGCTCCGCCCATGGTGTTCCGACGACGGTCTCCTCTTTCCCTTTCGTGATTTTGCTGCTATCGAATTTCCGGCCAATTTTGCCGATGAACGGGAAGTGTGGCTGGACGAAATGTGCGATAACCCGCTTGTCGGGATACTGCTTCCGAACCTCTACGAGCCGGTCCGCGACATCATCTGGCCGTGCTGTCCCTAATTCGTCATCCCAATCGTCATCGATAATCCAAATTACGTCATGGAACGTGTCGTCTGGAACGAGTTCTGGGATATACGCATTCGCAGTGAGGTAGACTGTGTCGTGATACTCACCACCAACGAAGTTCTCTTGAATCCACTCTGGCGTTGCTGATCCCCGTGAACGACGCGTCTGGAACTCACCATCAAATGGACATCGCCGCTCGAACATATCGGCTCGGCATCCGTCGAGGATAATGAGTGTATCCCAGTCTTCTTCCATGACTTTGACGCCTGTCGTAGCAGTCCAGGAGTAATATCTACAATTTGCCTTTCGCGCTAATTCGCGGATTTCTCCCAGCGCGAGCCGTGGTTTTTTGAGTACTCTCTGGATATTATTGAGCGTGTAACGATCAGGGCTCATACCATACCCTCACAATTAACATTAAATGTAGGTGACGATTCTCCCCGATGTTAGACCGCAAACAGTGGGACATCGTCAACGTATACTCCCTCGCTTCCACCTTCGTGGCCAACCTGCCCGCGACTTTTTCAGTTTGCTTCGAAATGTCGACCAATCCGTGGATCATCGTCTATGAGTCGGCGGTTGAGGCCAGCCAGTTCTGATGGAATCAACCGTTGGCGGACTGATTTACCTCCAGCTCCAGTTTACCCGTGCTCGTGTTGGTCTCTGCCGACCTGATGTACGCCTCAGCGTACACCGCCGACACGCCGCGGACGTCGAATAGGTGCTCGGCGTACTGATCAAACCCCGTCGTTGTGCAATCCTGCGCTGCCGACCCAAACCGCGATACTGATGTGGTGCGGACAAGAGAACCAGACAGTGCCTGCCAGTATTTCGTTTCAAAGATCTTTCGCGTTCGCATGCAGCCAGCTTATCTGACTACTACTACTGAAAATCTCTATATTTATTTACGATTGGTTCGCTAAAACCACTACTGGATGTTATTTTTTCTTTTCCTTGCTTAGAGATTCTCTTCCACAATTTTTTGTTTTTATATAGCCTTAGTATGCCCTCCATGATGTCGTCTGTACTCTGAGAGACGAGTATTCCGGTTTCGTTGTCTTCGATCATATCACTGATGTCACCAACCGGCGTTGCGATTACTGGTGTCCCAAGCTCGAACGCCTCTAGTATCACCCGTGGTCTACCTTCCGATTCAGATGGGAGCAGAAGAACGTCCGAGTGTTTTATTTTCTTTAGAGTGTCTTTGTGGGGAAGAGGCCCTGTAAACGTGACTTTTGGTCCGGCCATGGCCTGTAACGATTTTTTATCTTCTCCATCACCTACAATGTGTAATTCGACGTTCTCCAGATCCAGTTTGTTGAATGATTTGATGATTAAGTGCACCCCTTTTTCTTTTCGCACAGATCCAACAAATATCAGTCTGAATTTATCATCGTCAGGGTAAGTGGTAACTTTGTCTATTTCCGTCACGTAATTGGGATTCTCCACTTGTGATTGGATAATCAAGTCTCGTGGAATCCCGTCCTCAACTAGCCTGTTCGTTATCGAGGTTGCACAACTGCCCCAGTATGCGACTGGGCCGATCTTGATAATCCAACTATAGAAGTCATTATCTCTGCAATCATAGATAATTGGCACTTGCAAAATACTGGAGGCTATACCGACAAACGGAGTTCCAATCGCAGTTGAATGAATATGCGTAATATTGGGCTTCCATAGTATCATAGCAACTATCGATGTAAAAAATGCGGTAGTCCCTTCAAGAATGAGTCGTAGTGGTATTGGTAATAATTGAAGGAATGGAATAATACGTATGATTATATTGTCCTCTCTCTCAAATATGCTTTTTGAAGTACTATACGAAGTTATGACAATATATTCAATGTCGTCCGGTTGTTCTTCTATTAAATTGCTATAATATGTTGCAGCACCCCCCTGATAGGGAGGATATTTAGGTGTGAACAAAAGAACTTGGGTCTTATTTTTTGTTGGAGATTGATCACTTTCCATAATCAACTTCTATATTGGCGAAAACAGTAACCGACATTTAATCTATTGATTTATCACCGCTTCTACAGTAGTTTCTGATTTAGAGAGATTCGTCCGTGTTTAGACGCTAGTAAGAGCGTCTAATTGTCGAAGATACTAGGAAGTGAAGCGGGAAACGGAGTTTGTGCCTACGAAACTTGCCCGCTTCACTGGTCGCATCGTTTCGCTCGCTCAAAAAGCCGTCGTCGGTGAGCCAGATCCAGCGTACCAGGCCGGTGACGGAGGGTACGCAGACTGGGTAATCGTGGCAATTCACGGTCTCAGAGAATATCTCGACCACCCGTACCGACGGCTGCTGGACGTGCTCCACGAGATGCCTGGAATCGTTTCGAAGCTCGACCTAGCGGTAACTGAACTTTCCGATTTTACCACCGTTTGTACACGTAAGCAAGACCTCAAAATACGAATCTGGCGCGTCCTCCTACGGTTGTCGGCGGAACTGCACGACATCGGCGACGTTCAGGCGATTGACGCAACCGGCATGGATCGGATCGCTGCCAGCTAACACTACGCAAAGCGGACGAACTACACGTTCCAGGCGGTGAAAGTGACCACGTTGATCGACTGCGATACAAATGCGATTCTCGACATACCTTGCTCGATGAAACAACCGCACGATTCCAAGATCGGCTGGCAAATGGTCAAGCGGAACCTCGACAAACTGAGCATTCTCACCGCTGACAAAGGGTACGACTGGTGGCTCCTTCGCCAAAGACTGCGTGCAGAAGGAGTTAAACCAGTAATTCGTCACCGGGAATTCGGCTGGTACGGCGTCGCGAATAATATATTGCAAGATGATACGACCTACCACCAACGCTCGAACGTCGAGTCGACGTTTTTCGCGCTCCGGCGCAAATACGGCGAGATTGTTCGCGCTCGAACCTGGTTCGGTCAGTTCCGCGAACTCGTCCTGAAATGCGCTGTCAGAAACATCGAAGTTATTGTGAGCCACTCAGGACCGTGAAATTAGCCGTCTAAACAAGCCCAAAATCGAGCGTAGCCTGCAAGGACTGTGACCCTGCAAGGACTGTGACTTCGGACACTGGGCGCCTGAAGCCGCGTCCACACTCAAGACCGTTATCAACTGTGAACGCGGAGACAGTACGAGAAGCAAAGCAATTGCGGTATGAGATAGATTTTATGACGCTCTCTATGGAAACAATTCTATGCAGCCATGCATCATTGATACAGGCTACCTGATATGAGTGTTACCGAGGATGGTCGTGTTTAGTTTAGCGAGTCCCACCATACTGCGTGACTTTGGAGCTAATTTTCGGTTGTTTTCGGTTTGACGTGACTGAAACAGTTTGAGAACTAAGACGTTCGGCGCTTTATCTCACGAAAGATACGTTCGACGCTGTTCCGAATTCCGCTGCGTTATACCTGAAATCGGAGTCCGGCTCGTTGTAGCGCAGTTTGGAGATGTTGGGCACCATCCACGAGAAACACGGCGTTTTCGACGTCGTGTTTCTCGCGGAGTTCCTGCAGGAACATCTCAGTCAATGCTGTCGTAGTCGTCGAATAGAGCCGAATATGCAGTAATTCGTTTGTTTCAGGATTTGCTGCGGCGTACAGCCAGCACTTTTGATCATTAATCCGAATCACAGTTTCGTTGAGCGCGATCTGGTTCGGAGTTTTTCCGCTAACTGGCTGTAGATCGGCTTTTTGCACCCAATCGTGGACAGCTTTTCGCGAAGATTGGACACCGAACTTCTCAAGTTCCGAGATGGTATTCGAAAGTGATAGTCCGGACAGATGCAATCGAATACCCAGCTCCATCAGCCGGCGCGGTGTCCGCTCGCTCTCCACAAAATCCAACTCTATCCAATCGCTAATGCCGCTGAAACGTGTGTTTTCTGGCATAGAGTACCACAAAATTATCACGCCTTACTCTTCACGCTTAACTCAACACCGCCCCGAGGATTTACGACGGTTTTAAATGCTTGAATGATATTCCAAAGTAGTGTGAAACCCTGGGAGAAAATACATCTGTGCCTCAGTCTTTTGATTTTTTCGGTTTTATTAGTATTGTCCCACGCATTTGGTAGTCTCTATCCATATTTGCCGATATTCAAAGGCTTCATCGCACTTTCACTCATTCCGTTCATTTGGTCTGATAAAATAAGAGTGAAATACTTTTTAATAATATGTATATTCTCAGGGGCGGTGTATAGTATTTGGATATACGCTTACCCGACTAGTGTCATTGGATTTGACCCTGGTAAAAACATCGTAAACTCTATTCGTATTTTGGAAACTGGCGGCACTAGTCATATTGAAAGGTCCTTCTATCAGACCGCAAATGCCTACAGCGTATTGGTTTCACAATTTGTAGCAGTGACTGGTATCGCGGCAAGACAATCACTTGTCATATTTCCGATTTTATTTGGAAGTGTGATTTTGTTATCAATGTATGCACTGCTGGAACGTATGAGCACAACAGATAGTGAAGCAGTCGTCAAAATACTCACCATATTGGTGCTCTCCTTAGTAGTAATAACGAAACATTCGTTTTGGCCGATTCCTCAATCTCTAGGTACCCTTTTACTTTTCATCGCCGTAATGTTGCTAACATCTTTAAAGGACGCAAGGGTACGTTTTCTTCTCATACCAATTCTCGTCATTATGATATATACGCATAAGCTTCCATTAGCGATATTCTTCTTTATCTTATTTATATATCGCGCTATAACTATTTCAAAGAGATTTATTAATTCCAGAGAATTACCCCGAATACGTGCAACAGACTATCTCTTAGCTTTCTCGTTTGTGCTTCTTTGTTTTCAATTTACAATTCTCACCGAATTCTTTGCCATGTTAGTTGCGAGAGGGGTACGGTTGTTAGGTGGTGAAACGACCAGGATAAAATATGCTGATCCGATCACACAGGCCACCCATGCTACCAGACAACTCACGGGGTTTGTCGGAATAATATATCAATACGGCCATGCAATTGCTCTTTTGACAATATCTGGCTTGGCTTGGCTCTACACCGTACTTCAGCGACCGAAAACAATGATGAAGCAATATATAGTATTTGCTACCGCGATACTGGTCGCGTTAACAATCACGAGTTACATCTTTAGTTTGATTGGGGTTCCATACCGATATTTGATGTTTGTCGGCCCATTCTGTGTGCTGTTAATTAGTATCGCTATGGATGAAGCTGAGATATCTGAACCGAAACACAAACACGTACTTTCAGTCATATTAATAATTATTATCTTTGCACAGATAACTGCTCCTGCCGCTGTTCCAGATAGCCCGGATACGCCCAGAGATTATCTTGATTCGAAGGAAATTTCCGCAAGAGAATTCAACCATGACTACATTACGAAAACAGTATACACTGACACATTCATGGCTTTGAAACCAACGATTAACCCAGAGAAAACAGGGACTAAATCAGAATACAACATCTACGACGAGAGACTAGTGAACGGTTCGCTACCGAACAATTTCCAATATGTGACGATCCGGTCGCATGTGAATGTGTTCGGTTTAGCGACATCTACCTGGCGACTCCACTGGGATCCTACAACCATGGCTAGCATGAAATCATCGAAAGTATACACAAATGGGGGTGTTCACACATTCCAGAACTGAATTATACTTCAAATGTCACTTACTCTCTTCCGAAAGTTCCTAATAACCCAAGTACCACCCGGTATAACCACGCAAAGGCATTAATTGAAAATTTTGACCAAGTCCATCTGATTAGCCAGTATGAAGCACCGGACAAACTCAAAGACGAATTTGAGTCGGTACAATTAGTGCCAAAACCGGATTCGGTTCGTTCCTCACTGGAAAATATTTCGGCAAGAGTAAATGCACTTGACAAGATTAATGAGGAATATGATACTAAATTAAATTTAACTACGTTTCACTATTTGCCTGCCATATCTGGATACGTGTCTGATAGTCCTTGGGTTGTTGACATATACGACGATCCATCACAATTGGTTTTCAATAATGGCATTCACCATCACTTCGGAGTAGCGGTTTTGGAGCATCTGTTGAATTCTGCCGAAGCGGGCTTAATTACATTACATCCGGACTTTTCTCAGGAGTATGATTTTGAAAAAGTGTATTTGATGAATGGTTGTTCGTATAATAGGATCACACCAGGCTGGCATGGTTATGAGAAAGGTATCGGATCAAGCGATGGGGCGAGTATCAGCGCCGTCTGGGTTGGTAAAACGGATATTGATCAGGGGATGCGTATTCTCATTGAATCTCTTTACCAGACTGACGCTCACGTTGTTGTCAATGTGTTCGGTGAGCCGTACGCGCAAAGTAAAGCCTACGCTCAAGAGAAGGGGGTAGACAACGCTGTTCATTTCCATGGGGATGTCTCACATGAAGTAATAATTAATCACCTTCGCGAAGCAGATGTTGGATTGTGTATCTTGCCTAGAAGAGAGGATTGGCTATATTCGTATCCAATCAAGATTGGCGAATATTTATCCGCAGGACTCATACCAGTGGCCTCTGACTTCCCAGCCATCAATAGACTTATGGGAACTGTTGGATTTAAAATTGATCCCGTACCTAGTCAATTATCTACAGTATTTGAGGAGATATCAAATCTAGACTCTAGAGAGAGGCAAAAAATGTATAAGAATAGTAGGGATCGAGCAGAGGCCATTGCATGGCGGGATATTCGAGATGAGATGGTAAGAGGACTAAAGAAAGTGTTGTCATCCACAGCAGAAAATAATGAAGAAGATTATAACAATAATCGATATTAAATAGCGTTTCTGCTTCTTGAACGTGAGATCCCCATAGGTCTTCAATATCCACTGTACGACCACGATGAAACACAACGCCAGGACCGGTACGCAAGTTGGTCGCCGCTGACGGCGGTTAAGATGGGTGACTGTTCCGGACCGCTTTCCGCGAGCATTGGATACCAAACCTCTCAAGTTCCGAGGCGGTGTTCGAAAGTGATCGTCCGGCCAGATGCAATCGAATACCGAGTTCGATCAGCCGGCGCGGTGTCTGCTCGCGCTTCACAAAATCTAACTTGATCCAATCGCCATTGGCGCTGTAGCGGGAAATTTCGGCCATAGAGAATACGACATTTCTCCTGCCCCACTTTTCTTGCTTAACTGAACACTGCCGAGAAATCCAAGCAAATATCAAACCGTGGTAAAAAGGATACAATCAATTAGATGCGTATCTTGATGATCAACAAACGGCCGCCCTACGTGAATACGGGCGCTGAAAGAGTTCTTTGGGCGATCGCCCAGAAACTGGCTGATGCGGACCATTCCGTTACAATTTTCTGTGCTACCCCCGCCGATGGCGAGATAGAAACTCACCCAGATATCGACTTTCGGTATGTCTCAACGAACGGCGATCCCGATAGAAGTATGATTGAATTCTTCGTTAAGGGGCCACGAAAGTATCCGTCAGTATACCGTGATGTGTCTCCGGATATCGTGTACGACAATCCGTCGCCGTTCCCGTTCCACCTGGCCCACTTCTATGGGAATGCCCCGAGTGTCACTAAGTTGCACGCGATCTATCGCCGCCTTGCGTTCTCCTGTAAGGATCATCCACTTGTACAGATCGGGACGGCCGTTGGCGACGAGCTATATCGACTGTTTCGCGGTGAAGTTATCACTACTAACTCGCTTTCGACAGCGCAACGGGCCAGAGAAGTCTTCAATACGAACTCGAATAGTATTGTTGCCAACCCCATCGGAATTGATGCTGATGAATTCACGTACGCTGTGCAACCCGACGAGAAGCATGTTCTGAGCCTCTCGGAATTACGCACTAGAAAACAAATCAACGTTCTATTGCAGGCTTGGGAACACGTTGAGTCGGCCAATCCAGAGGCAAAGTTGACGGTCGCTGGTGACGGCCCGGAACGGGACTCGCTCGAAAAGTTAGCGAATGACCTTGATTTGAACAACGTAACCTTCGAGGGATGGGTTTCCGAAGAACGGAAACACGAGCTGTTGGAGGCAGCTTCGATCTATGCGCTTCCGACCCTCTACGAAGGATTCGGATTAGCCAACCTCGAAGCGATGGCATCCGGTTGTGCTGTCGTGAGCACTGATACGTGGGGAGTGACGGACTATCTTCGGGATGGCGAAAACGGCCGTCTCGTTCCGACAAAAGACGCCAAAGCACTCGCTACGGCTATTAACTCGCTATTGAACGACCCTGCTCAGATCGAACAACTAGCCATTGCTGGGCGTAAAACAGCGGAAGAATACTCGATGGAAGAAAGCATTACTTGGGAAGTCCAACTCCTTGAACAGATTCATAAACACCCAAATCTTTTTAATCACTAATGACAGTAACGGCGGCGAAGCGAGTGAATTTTAACAGAAACCATGGAATGAGCCCACAATGACAAAAACGGTTGTCATCGGCCTTGACGGCTCCAACTGGCCGCTCATTCAGCCTTGGATTGACGAAGGACGTCTGCCAAACTTCGGAACTCTCCAAAAGGAAGGAAGCCACGGCATTTCTCGCTCGCGTCTCCCCCCTGTCACGTGCCCAAACTGGAAGTGCTACGCGTCAGGGAAGAACCCTGGCAAGCTGGGTGTGTACTGGTGGGAACGCGTTGACACGCAAAACCAAGAAATGCACCTCCCGGATTCAACGGACTTCACTGCCCCCGAAATCTGGGACTATCTCAATGACAACGGCGAAACAGCCGGCGTCATCAATCTCCCGATGTCCTATCCCCCCCGAGAGATCGACGAGTTCATGATTGCCGGTGGACCTCGATCCAGGGAACAGAACTATACCAAACCCGAGGACTTAGAGCAAGCTGTCGAAACCCGCTTCGACTATCGAGTCCACCCAGAGAACGTTCTCACGTCTAACGAAGACGCTGACGCGGAAGTCGAAATGGTCCACGACCTGCTCAGAACACGCCTCCAGACAGCACACACTCTCCTGGAGGAACGCGACCTCAATTTCCTCCACGTCACACTCTTCCATCTGAACGTGCTCCAACACTACTTTTGGGACGCTGAAGAAACGCGCCGAGCGTACGAGATCATTGACGAAGAACTGGAGCCCTTCGTCGAGGGTGATTATAACCTCGTCTTGATGTCGGATCACGGCTGTACGGAGATCGATACCGTGTTCTACATCAACACGTGGCTGGAGGAACACGGCTATCTCTCGACAAAATCTAGTCTCACATCCAAGCTTCATGATGCAGGCCTCACCCAGGAACGGATCGCAAACATCGTCCGAAAGGTAAACCTCGAGAAGTATATTCGACCACTCGTTCCGCGGTCGATTATCGAGCGATTCCCGACCGATGATGGCGTCGTGCGTGAAGAGAAACTCAACATGGTCGATTGGGAGAACACAACGGCAATCGGCAGCGGTCAGGGCCTCATCTACATCGTCGCGGAGAACGAGCGCGAACGAGAACGAATCCTTTCCGATCTGGAAGGCGACCTATCGAATGCGACCGGATTGAACGGGGAACCGATCGCACGGGTAATTCACCGTCGTGAGGAGCTCTATGACGGGCCTCACGTGGACAAAGCCCCGGACCTGATTTTCGATCAGCGCCCTGGCGTGCACACCAGCGAGGCAATGGGGCAGGACGAAACCATGTCCGAACCGACAAATTGGCGTGGAGAGAACGTGCCCGATGGCATGGTTCTGTTCCATGGTGAGGACATCCAGTCAGGCGAATTCGATCCGATCCAGATTACGGATATCGCGCCGACAATCCTGCATTGGATGGGCTACGATGTGCCCACAGACATGGATGGGGATGTTGTGGACGCTGTGTTCAAACCGGCCAGTGAACCTGGAGAGCGTGACGTCACACAACGTTCTCCGCTGAACAGTCAGGGCGAGGCGAGAGCAGAGCTTGGGGACGATGTGGAAGACCGACTCGCGGATATCGGCTATCTTGAGTAGCCGGTCGCATTCTACTGCAAGCTCTCAGCAAGTCGGTCAATTGTCTCGAACGCATACCCAGCCTCCTTGCTACGTCGAAGAAATTGATCAAGCAGTTCGAAGCCATGGTCGTTCCGTGCATAGATCGTCTTGTACAGTGGTGACAATTCGCTATACGAGGGCGGCGTCACTAGGTCGTGCATATGAACGTTGAAGACTAGGGTCTGCGGTGGGCTGTAGTTCAGGAGCGCAGAATACGATTTACCAAGAAGCCGAATATACGAAAGGGCCGTTGGAATACGGACTGAATCAGAGTACACCGTAAAGGGGATTTCGATCAGTCCAAAGTCGGGGAGGAAGTGCGGTCGAGTCGGGAGTTCGGTGTTATCAAAGTGATTCGGCCGCCACGAGGGGAACACACTCGCGTCGAACTCGTAGCCATGTTCTGCTAACAGCTCGTAATCAGCCGGTCTGATATTCCCGTTCGGAAACCGATAGCCAGTCGGCTGCTCGTCGAAGAACTCGGTATACCGTTCCGTGCTCTGTGCAACTTCCTCGGCAATCGATGTTTCTGCCCGAGGTTTGTGGGTATGAGAATGCGGGTGGAATACCACGTCAGTCTGACTGGCTCGTAACGTCTCAACCACGTCGGGTTTGACTTCAAGGAGCTCGGTCTGGACAAACGCTGTCAGTGGGATATCGTGTGTCTCAAGGAGTTCAACCAACCGGTCTACATGTTTAACAGCACCGTATCGATTCTCCGAAAGTGCAGTGCCGAAATCACACTCGAAATCAAGCGTCAGATAGACCGTCCGCTCCTGTGGCCAGTCGCGAAGTCTACGCTCAGTTTCTCCCATATATGTATAATACTGTCATAGGGCGCTAATTGAGGTGCTGGTTCAATGAGTGCAGAATGATCGCTGTAAACGAAGCGAAGATCCCCGCCAATCCGAAGAATACAGACACTACCGCAATGCCGAGCGGGAACGTCCCGGATGCAATATAGTTCGAGAACGCCCAGTAGCCGAAGCCCACACCAACAAGCGTCGAGAAAAACCCAGGCACTCCCAGTATCGTGACCGGTCGATCTTGCTCGATCGTCCGGACGATATTCATCACGAGCGTGATGCCGTGCGAAACCGGATTGAGATTGCTCGCATCCTCCACGTCGTATTTCACCTCGGCCCCGACTTCCTCGATATCGAGATCATTGTGATGTGCGTGATAGAGGATGTCGGTACTCGCACTCATTTGGTCGCCGATATCCCCGTCCGCTGCGAGACTGTCGATCGCTGATCGCGAATACAGCCGAAAGCCACTCTGTGTGTCTTTGATCCAGGACTTCGACCGGACGACACCCAGACTCAGATTCGTCAAGAGGTTCACGACCCCAAGTCCGAAGCGCCGATACAGTGGGGCATCAGTGTCACCGTCCTCGGCAAATCGACTCCCGATGACGATGTCGGCGTCGGTCGCCTCGTGGGTTTCAACGAGGTCGGGAATCTCGCCCGGATTGTGTTGCCCATCGGCATCCACAATCACGAGAGAATCAGTGTTCGCTCGCGATGCTTCCTCGAAGATGGTCTTCAACGCGCCACCGTACCCCCGATTCGTTTCGTGTTCCAGGACGGTGGCACCGGCCTGTCGAGCTTGCTCGACGGTGTTGTCGTCGCTGCCATCGTCAACCACGAGGACCTCGTCGGCGTGTTGGACTGCCCCCGCGACCACGTCGCCAATCGCTCGCTCCTCGTTATGGGCCGGAATGCCGACTAGGACGTGTGGATCGGTCGAGACTGGGGATTCAGAGACAACGTCCGAAAGGTAGTCATTTCTATCGAGTAGTTTCAGAGTGCTCGCTTTGAAGTCGACTCGCGAGGCGGGATCGGCTTGCCAGAGGACGCCTGGATAGCCAGCCTCCCGTGCGTGGGGAACGAGTGCATCTGCCGCGTCCAGCCTGTTGGAGTCAGTGTACAATACCGGGACACTGAGCTCGTCCGCGAACGTCAGCACCGCTTCTCCGACATCGCCACACGCACAGACTACGACGTCGTGACCGGCTTTCCGTGCCCGGAGTATCGAACCCGCGAGATGATCCTCGTCAACACCCGGGAGGACGCGGATCCCGACCAGCGCATCGTCTGTCGCTGATCCCCTGCCCTCGATTTTTCCATCCACCCGGATCGTTTCACTTTCCCGATGTTTTGATCCCGTGGTCATGATAGCTGCAACGTTTGTGGTGTCGTTCCGCTGATGTTCTGTCGTGACAACGACTGGTTTCTCTGCCGGTCCGTCGGTAGCGGTTTGTTTGAACGATCGACGGACATCCAGAACCGCTTGAGGGATCGATGTACATTACAGTGATCGCTTACCGCATGGATCCTGTCGGAGATAGAGATATAATAGGTCATTACCCTCACTCAATGACTGTTTTCAGCCCCGCTCATATAGTAGTTCCCGTTGGAACAACTCTATATACAATATGTTATACATAGGAGATTTAATACTATGTTCACTTCTCTTGAGGGTTTGCGAGGATAGAGACTATCGCCAGGTCTCTGTCTTCTGGCTTGCTTTCACGTTCATCATTGATGTCCGCCTCCCTGGACACAGTTGTGCAAAAGACACAGCCGAGATTGTCACTCGAGTCCCTCCAGCCGACAATCGAACAATCGACTGTCTTATTGGGCCGGAATCACTGACCTCTCATAATGGCACACGGGTCAGACTGGCGATTACTGTTACCCGAGAACGTTCGGCGCTTGCCGTTCGACCTCGCGTTCGTGTTCGCGTTCGTCGGCGCCGTCAACCTCTCCGTGTTTCTTCCGTTCGTCCAGGACACCTCTCTTCGTGTCGTGTTCGGCCTTCCGTTCGTGCTGTTCATCCCTGGGTACGCATTCATCGCGGCACTGTTCCCGGAACGTGGACAACGGGCTGTCGACACCGAGGACACGGCCGATGAATCACACGCCGCTCCGTCCACGACCGAGGGTGGAATCGACGGCATCGAACGTGTCGCCCTTTCGTTCGGGTTGAGTATCGCCATCGTTCCCCTGCTCGGACTGGTCCTCAATTTCACGCCGTTCGGAATCAGGCTCGCCCCGATCATGGTGACGGTAAGTCTGTTCACTATCGTGACTGGGGCAATCGCAGCCTACCGACGCCAGGAACTGCCGCCGGAAGAACGCTTTCGCGTGCCGTACCGCCAGTGGATCGACAGTGCGGGCGAAGAACTGTTCGAACCGAACAGCCGGACGGACGCTGCGTTGAATGTCTTGCTCGTCATTAGTATTCTGCTCGCGACAGCGAGTGTGGCCTACGCCGTCGCCGTCCCGAAACAGGGCGAAGCGTTCACTGAAGCGTACCTGCTGACGGAATCCGACGATGGCGACCTCGTTGCGGACAACTATCCGACGAACTTCACCGTCGGCGAACCCCAGTCACTGCTCGTCGGCGTGTCCAACCACGAGCACGAGCCGACCAACTACACCATCGTAGTCGAACTCCAGGAGGTGACGTTGCTCGAAAATGGCTCGACCCGGGTCAATCGGACTGCACAGAACGCGACGCGGGCGACCAACATGTCGATCCGCGTCGATCGGGCCGTCGAACTCGATCGCTTCCGCACCTCGCTGGCCCACAACGAGACCTGGCTGCAGGAGCACACGGTTGCGCCCCCCTTCGCCGGCGACGATCTTCGACTCACCTACCAGGTGTATCGCGGTGACCCACCGGCCGATCCCTCGACGGAGTCGGCCTACCGGTGGCTCGCGCTCTGGGTTGACGTCGCAAGCGACGGGGCAGGATGAGCATGCGGGTTTACGCGTTGTTCATGTGAAGCCGCGACTAGATTCACCGCATCTTCATCTGGCGGTGTCACAGGGTAGCATCCGTGATTCGCCGACAATCCGGTCGTGCAGGACGCTTCGTGTGCGTCTCACTCTTCGGCTTTGAGCTGATCGATTTCCGCATCGACGTCCACTTCCTCGGCATTGTCCCGACTCCGACCCTGCTCTATCTCGATCGCTTCCTGCACCCGTTCGTCCGCCGTCGAGATGCGACGAAGCAGTGCCCAGGTGACACCACCGGCAACGATCGCCACGAGGGCGTAGACGGGCAGGTAGACGACAGGGCCGTACAGTTGACCCAGGACAGGGATCGACAGCAAGGCGAACACGGTGATCCCGACGGCGGCACTGTAGCCGAGACGGCGGAGCCTGCTCATACGCCACATTCGGCTGACTGGACAATCAAGATACCGGCCCCGGGGCAGTGTTCAGATAAGCACCGAGCAAAGAGTTTGTTTCTCCTGCTTTTCAGCCGGATCCTGGTGGACCGAAACTGGCGAGGGCTTTCAGGGCAGTCTCACTCTGGTTAGATCCTTCTCTGAACACTACCGGCCCCGGACACCCAACGTCTTTGTAGCCTGCAAGCGTGGTAATCAGTACCGAGAACAAGATGATCAATCCATTCCCTGTCGCGCTGTGGCCAGCCAAGAGGTGTCGATCATGAGTCTGCTCAAACGCATCGGTGTCGTGGTCGTGGCGATCATTATGGTCCTCTCGATCGCCGGGGCCAGTGCCGCGTTCGCGGTCAACGGGACCGTCCTCGACAGCGACCATCTCACTGATACGTTCGAGGAGGAGGGCGTTTACGCGTCCGTGGCGACGGAGGGGCAGGACCGGATCAGCGACCAACTCAACACGACGCTCGACGAGCGGGCTGACGAGATTCCGGCGGGGATCACGCTGGATTTCGACAGTCGGGCCGCGGCCGAGACCGCGTTGACGGAGGCGTACGTCGACGAGGAGGTTTCGGCCAACGTCGAGCAATTGCTTGCCTATCTGAACGGTGATGCCGAGGAACTCGCCCTGCAGGTCGACCTCGTGCCAGTCAAGGACTCGCTGGGCGAGTACGTCGCGAACGACACCATCGCCGTGGATACGGTCGCCCTGGCCAACGAACGCGGCGTCAACGTGACGACGGCCGGCGTCACGGTCGACAGCGATATGCTCGTCCGGCTGAACGAAAACCAGGAGGGCTACGAGCAAACCAGGATCCAGCTTCGCGCACAGGCTGTCGAGGGGGCGGACGTCCCGGTCTCGATCGACGCCAACGGGTCCGTCGTCGTCGACACGGAGACGTTCCTCCGAAACACGGAGTTCGAGGCCGAACGGAACAGCGTCACGGTCGACACCGCGATGCTGGTCCGGATGAACGCGAACGCGACCGGCTACGCGGACGCCCGGGCTGACATTCGCTCCCAAGGACTCGCCCAGGAGGATGTTCCGATCGACGTCGCCGAGGGCGGCAGTATCGAGGTCGACACGGTCGATATCGCGCGTGAGGCCAACTTCTCGTCTGATAGCCAGGACGTCTCGATTGACGACGGGATGATCACGCGATTGAACGCAAACCAGTCAGGGTACGATGCCGTGCGCGTCGACGTTCGCAGACAGGCCGTCGAGGAGTTCCCAGTGACGCTCGACGAGAACGGCGAGGTCGTGGTCGATACGGTCGACATCGCCCAGGAACAGAACGTCACGGCCGATCAGGACTTCACAGTCGACGACGGGATGATCGCCCGGCTGAACGCAAACCAGTCGGGGTACGACGCCGTGCGCGTCGACGTTCGTAGACAGGCCGTCGAAGAGTTCCCGGTCACTGTCGACGAGAACGGCGCGGTCGTCGTCGATACAGTCGACATCGTCCAGGAACTCGACTTCGCATCCGCCACGCAGCGGATCGACGTCACCGACGACATGATCGAGCGGCTGAACGAGGATTCCGACGGCTACGCGGCGGTTCGGGAGGAAATCCGCGATCAGGTTCGGGAGGATTTACCGTCGTTTGCGACCGCTTCCCAGGTCGATACGGCTCTGGAGGAGATCAACGCCGAACTGAAAGCGAACGCGACTGCGCAGGCGCGGGACAACTACGGCGAGAACGTCTCCGAAGACACGTTCGATGACATCGCCGCACTGCAAAACACGACCATCGACGGGCTGACCGACCCCGATCTCGAGGACTACGACACGTATGCGACCCGCCGAGACTCCGACGAGTCGGCGCTTGCGGAATCGTTCGGTCGCGAACTCGACGACGGACTGCGGGAGGCCAACGAGGAGATGAAAGCCACCGCCGCCGACCAGATCCGCACCGAGTACGGCGACGAGGATCTCGAGAACGAGACCGTCCAGAATATCATTGCGCTCCAGAACACGGTCATCGACGGGCTGACTCAGCCCGACCTCACCGACTTCGATGAGTACGCCAGCCAGCGTGACGCCGACGAAGCTGCCCTGGGAGACTCCTTCGACCGCGAACTCGACGACGGACTCCTCGAGGCGAACAAGGAGATCAAGGCAGACGCTGCCGAGCAGGCTCGCGACCGGTACGGCGACTCCGTGTCGAACGAGACCCTCGATGACATCGTCGGGCTCCAGAACACGGTCATCGACGGGCTGACCCATCCCGATCTCGACGAGTATAGCGAGTACGCGAGTCAGCGTGACGACGCCGAAGCCGCACTGGGGGACTCCTTCGATCAGGAACTGACGGAGAAGCTCAGCGAGGCCGGCACAGACGTCAAAGCTGACGCTGCCGAGCGGATTCGGAACGAGTACGGCGATCGGGTTTCCGAAGCCACCCTCGATGACGTCGTCGCGCTCCAGAACACGGTCATCGACGGGCTGACCCACCCCGATCTCTCCTATGACGGGTACGCGAGCCAGCGTGACGACGCCGAGGCTGCCCTGGCGGATTCACTCGCTACGGAACTCCGCCAGCGGATCGACGACCGGGTCGACGATCGGATCGAACTCGGGAACGTCACCGGCGAGCAGGCTGACGCCCTGAACACCGCCCGGACCGGTGTCGGGTTGCTCGGGACGCTCACGCTGGTCCTCCCGCTCGTCTTCCTGGCACTGATCGGCGTCGTCTACGCCATCACCCGGTCGATCCACCGCACGGTCGCGACGACGGGCTACTCGCTGCTCGTCGCCGGAATCGTCGGCGCTGCAGTCGGACTCATCGCGCGCGCTCCAGTCCTCGATATTGTCGATACCGCCCTCGAATCGTCCGAGGACGAACTGTCCGGCACCGGCATCGGCGAGGCGATCCGAAGCATCATCGAGAGCCTGTTCGGTGCGCTGACGATGCAATCGGTCGTGCTTGCAATCGTCGGCGTCGTGCTCGTCGCGTTCGTCCTCGCCGAGAAGCGTGGCCATCTCGAGGCGCTGAAAGAGCGGGCGCGCGGTTCCTGACCCCTCGCTTTTGAGCACCGTCCCCGTGCCGAATACACCGTTTCCGGAAGTCACCCGCCAACAGTTAAGTAGCGTCCCGAGCGTTCTGCAAACGATGACCGACGACCCCGAGGAGGGGATGCTCTCCTGGGACGAATCCGTCTTCCGGGACGAGCACGTCTTCGAGATCGACTACGTCCCCGAGACGTTCCGCCACCGCGAGAGCCAGATGGAGAGCCTGAAGTACGCCCTCCGGCCGGCCGTCCGCGGATCCCGGCCACTCAATGTCATCGCCCGGGGGCCGCCGGGGACGGGCAAGACGACGGCGGTCCAGAAACTCTACGGCGAACTCGGCTCCCAGACGGACGTCCGGGTCGCCCGCGTCAACTGTCAGGTCGATTCGACGCGATATGCGGTGTTTTCGCGGCTGTTCGAGAGCGTTTTCGAGTACGAACCGCCGGCCAGCGGCATCTCCTTCAAGAAACTCTTCGGCCAGATCACCGAGAAACTCGTCGACGAGGAGGAGGTCCTGGCCGTCGCCCTGGACGATATCAACTATCTTTTCTACGAAGGTGAGGCCTCCGACACCCTCTACTCGCTCCTTCGCGCCCACGAGGCCCACTCCGGGGCGAAGATCGGCGTGGTCGTCGTCTCTTCGGATCTGGATCTGGACGTCATCGAGGAACTCGACGGTCGCGTCCAGAGCGTTTTCCGACCGGAGGAAGTCTACTTTCCGAAGTACGACGAACCCGAGATCGTCGACATCCTCGACGAGCGTGTCGAGCGTGGGTTCCACGAAGGCGTCGTCGACGCGCCGATTTTGGACCGCGTGGCCGAACTCACCGCCGATCAGGGTGGGGACCTCCGGGTCGGCATCGACCTGTTGCGCCGGGCGGGGCTGAACGCCGAGATGCGTGCCAGCAAACAGATCGAGCGCGAGGACGTCGAGGCGGCTTTCGAGAAGTCCAAACACGTCCACCTCTCTCGGCATCTCAAGGGACTCTCCGACAGCGAACAGACGCTTTTGGCGGTGATCGCCGACCACGAGGGCGAACTCGCGGGCGACGTCTACGAGACGTTCGCCGAGGAGACTGACCTCGGGTACACCCGGTACTCGGAAATCATCAAGAAACTCGACCAACTCGGCCTCATCGAGACCAGTTACACCAGCGTCGACGGCCGGGGGCGTTCGCGGGAACTCTCCTTGCAGTACGAGCCCGAAGCCATCACGGACCGGCTATAGGGCGTCCCGTCTCGATCCTCGACTGTCCTGCTTCAGCCTTTGACTGTCCTGCCTCATCTTCCCAGCTTCAGCCTTCGACTGTCCTGCCTCAGTCCTCGGTCGCCACGTCGACGGCGTCGATCTCCGCCGGGGCGTCGATGGTCACCTCGGGTTCCTCGTCGTCGCCGGCGAGTTTCCAGGCGATCAGTGAGACGACGATCGAGACGACCACGCTCGCGACGACGAGGCGACCGACTGAGCTGCCACATCCGTCGCCGTCGGTGGTGTCGTCCGCGGTGGGCGCATCGGTCTCCGGGTCGTCTTCATCGTCGATAGACGGGCCGATTCGCGCGTTATCGAGGTGTACCTCGAACAGCGTCAGGTTTTCTAGTACCATACCGACACTTTAGCCGGCCCGGATATATACCTGGCGTGCGCGGCGGTCAGCCTCCGCTGATCAGGGGCGCTCGCGTTGATTGCGGGTCCCGATCCGATGGGGCTGGGGGACACCCGTTCAGATCCGGAGTCGACGGATCGCCGTCGTGGCGTCCTCGAGTTCCGTGTCGCTCCCAGCGGCGACGAGCAGTTGTCCCTCGCCGTGTTCGACCTCGAGCGTTCCGTTGAATGTCCCGTCCTCGACCGGGATGACCGTCGAGTCGACAGGGCTCTTGACGGCCACGACGTTCGCTGTCGTCTCGCCGAAGACCTCGATGGCGTTGCCACGGAACGTCGTCTCGACCCGGAGGTCGGGACGCTCGGCGTCGTGCAGGCCCCGCTCGCGGAACCGATCGGCGACGATCGCGGGCGTCTCGACGGGTTCGCCGGTATCGAGGCCGTGAGCCAACCGGACGTACTGGGCCATCGCCCAGGCGAGTGGGGTCGCCGCGCCGGTCCCGCCGCCGAACTCCCACCCGTAGTCGGTCTCGACGTCGCGATCCCAGACCTGCTCGGCGATCATCCGTCCCTCGTTTCCGAACTGGGCCATCGACTCCAGACACTCCATTGCCGTCATCTCCGTCTCGGCGAGGAGCTCGTACTCGCCGCGTTCGCCCGTCAACAGCGGCCACAACCGCCCTTTCCCCGAATGCTCGACTGACCAGGGCGCACCCTTATCGCCAACCTCGCGCTCGCCGTAGCCGTCGCCGTTGTACCGGTAGAACCCGGCGGCGTCGCCCACGTCGACGCGGATCGTGTCGTCGACTTCCACGAGCGAGTTCTCGATCACGGGATCGTCGGCGGGCGTGATACCCAACCGGACGAGTTCGAGGAAGCCGGCGTCGATGACGTTGCGCTCGTCCAGCGTCGGCCCGTCGTTGGCCAGCGTCCGGAGATAGCCGGCGTCGGGATCCCCGTCGCGGGCAACCCTGACGTAGTACGGTGTCGTCGTGTGCCGATCGGTCCCGGTCGTCGTCGCGGTCCAGCTCTCGACCGACGCGGCCCACTCGTCGGCAACGGCCTGCCAGACGAGCGCGTCGGCGTCGTGACCGGTCTCGCTCGCGAGGTAACTCGCGGCCGTCAGCCCGGCGATCTCCGTCGCGATCGACGAGGGTGCGTAGCCCGATTCCTCCTCCCAGCGCTCCTGGGCGGTGTCGGGGCCGTTGCGGGCGACGTAGTCGGCCGACCGTGCCACGTTTACGTAGTCGTAGTCAGCCTCCTCGAAGCCCACGCCGCGCTCGTAGAGCTGGTACGCCATCACCTGCGGGAACGAGATGTTGTCCATCTGCTCGCCACCCCACCGCGTCCGACCGTTGACGTAGGTGTTCTGCGGGATGAACCCCGTCTCGTCCTGCTGGAACGCGTAGATGTACTCGAGTTGGCTGGTCGCGATCGCGAGTTCGTCGACCGTCTCGAAGACGGTAAAGACCTGATAGAGGTCACGTGACCACACGAAGTTGTAGCCGTAGCCCTTGGGCTCGTCGGCGTCGACTGCGACCCCCCACGGCACCGACGGCGAGGCGATCGACGCGCCGTGATAGGTCTTGTCCTCGACCGCGAGCAGACTCATCAGCGCGGTCCGGTACTGGGCGGCCAGGGCCTCGTCGTCTGCGATCGCCGCAGGGACGGGCTTGTCGGCCAGGAACGCCGCCCAGGTGTCGTCGTAGGCGGCCTCCGCCATCCCGTAGCCGCGATCGAGGGCCCCGGTCGCCTCGCCGAGTGCTGCTGCCGTGTCGGCGTAGCGAGCGAACCCGAGCGCCAGCGTCTCGACGGTCCGCTCGCCGCTCCCGATCCGACCCAGGAGGACGATGTTCTCGTTGTCGACGTCGTCTTTGGGCGGCGGGAGTTCGCCGTCGGCAAACAGGTCCTTGAGGTGGTCGCTGCCGGCGGCGGCCACCGTCGCCCAGTCGAACCGCGTCGTGGCGGTCATCGCCATCGCGACGGAGTAGGCCTCGCCTTCCTCGTCGACCAACAGCGGGTCGTCCGTCTCGCCGGTGTAGGCCGTCGGGTCCCGGGCGACGAGGTGATGTGCGCCCGGTTCGCCCAGTCGGAGGCCGCGTTCAGCCGTCCCGGTATTGGTCAGCGACGTATCGGCGACCGCGAAGAGATCGTAGTCCTCGCCATCGGCTGCCTCGAAGTCCACGTCGGCCAACAGCGCGTCGTGGGCGGGATCGACGGCGTACTCGACGGTGAGTTCCCACTCGTGGCCGCGGCCGTCGCCCGTCTCGACGAAGACGTGCCGGAAGCGCAAGGACTCGTCGTCGAGTGGCTCCACCCGGCGCTCGACCGAATCGTCGGCCCGGCGGGTCTCCCGATGGGTTCGGACGGTGTACTCGCCGTCGCTCGACCGGACCAGGAAGTCCAGCGTCCGGAGGTTCATCAGGTCGACTCGCGGGAACCGCACCTCGGTGACTGCGCCCCTGGTCAGCGTACACCAGATCCGGGAGGGGTCGTCCTCGTAGTGATCCGCCGCAGTCAACAGCCCGAACTTCTCGCCGGTCGTCCAGGTCGGCCGCTCGGTTGGTCCCTCGATCTCGGCCGTCGTCGGAAGCGCGTCGGCTTCATCGAGCAACGCGGTCACGTGCAGCCGGAGCGCGTGTGACCAGCCGAGCGGGGCCGCGCTGTCGTGGCTCCCGTCGTCGAAGACCTGCTCGGTGAGGTAGCCAGCCGGGGTCGTCAACGGGCCGTCCGCGCTGAACAGATCGTAGAGCTCGCCGGCCCGCTCCAGAAACGGCTCGCCGTCGCGACCGTGAGACTCCAGGAGCGTGGCCAGTTGCGCCGCCGCCAGCGCGCCCCAGACCGTCGTCACCGACCAGATCTTCTCCTCGTGTTGGTCGCCACACCGCCACCGGTCGCCCTCGTAGCGGATCAGCCCCGCCACGTCACCGTCCGGATCGCGATGCAGCGTTTCGAGCACGGTCTCGACGTGGGAGACGAGGCGATCGAGACAGTCGTCGTCGATCGCCGCTCCCTCGATGTGATCGTACTCCCGGACGGCGTCGACCAGCGCCAGCGAGGCCGCGTCAGTCCGACGGTCGGCGTAGTTTTCATCAAGGCGCATCACGTAACTTTCAGTCTCTTCGTCCCACAGCTGGTCGAGCCCGCCGAACACCGTCTCGGCCGCCTCGCGTGCCCGCTCGCGGATCGGCTTTCGGAGTGGGGCTCGTGCGACCGCCGACAACGCCTCGATGTACCTGGCGGCGGTGTGGGTGAACTGGCCAACGGCGTCCTCCCAGACGTTCTGGCAGGGTGCCGGGAGGCCGTCGTCGATATTCCGGGTGAGCGCATCGACCGCATCGACGACTGTCTCCCGGACCTCGACGGTCAACTCGTCGTCGAGTTCGCCGTGGCGCTCCCGGAGCAACGTCGCCAGGAACGCCGTGACCGACGCCGTCTGGTCGGCCTGATACTCCAGGGAGTCGTCGTTGTGCTCGACGTTCGCGTTGGCCCATCCCGGCGCGAGCGAGCCGTCGACCGCCCACACGCGGTGGGGCCAGGTGCCGTCGGGCAACTGCTGGCGACAGTGAAAGGCGGCGCTGCGCTCGACGGCCCCGGTCACGTCGAGGCCGAGCCGGTCGCCCGCCGCCAGCAGGTGGGTCGCGATCTCGGCGTCGTCGCGGAACCAGACGTAGCCGTACCCGCCGGAATTGGCGAAGAAGGGGTCGAACTCGGGCGCGGCGATGTGGCCACCGGATCGTGCCTCGAGCAGGTCCAGCACCCGCATGTCCGTCCGGACGAGATCCGACCGGGGGACCGATTGCGGGACGGTCACGACGGTTCGGTCCCGCGCCGCCGCTCGCAAGCTGTCCGCACTGTCGTGTTCCAGCGCACAGGTCCGCAAGTCAGCGAGTGCCGTTCCACGATCGATCTCGTCGTGGTCGGACAACTGACTCACCAGCGTCGTCCGGGATCCTCGCCCGACCTCCTCCAGGGGCGCGCTCACCAGGAAGTCGCCACTGAGTCGCGTCTGGTCGTAGGCCCGCGTGACCGACCCGCGGGGGAACTCGACGGGCGCGTCGTCGACGATCTCCTCGAATTGTTCGGGACGCTGGCCGCGCACCGAGTCCAGCCCGGTCGAGGCCGCCAGGTAGTCGTGCTCCCGGCGGTGGTACACTTCCAGGGCCTGGGTGCCGTCGGGCCCGCCGTCGTTGTGAATCAGCGCGCCGACACCGCCTTCCTTGCCCTCGGGGGCCAGCGTGATGAACGCCACCAGCCGGGCCTGGGCGGGGATCGAGCCCCGCAGTTCGACGTGCGTGACGTGGGCGCGCCCCAGCGTCAGGTCGTACTGGTGGATGGTGTAGGACCCGGCGTCGTACTCCGTCTCGACGAGGCGCGTATCACGATAGTAGTGCTGGCGGATCGTCTCGAGGTCGGCAAACCACGTGATCCCGTCGGGCGTTTCGATCCCGAGGCGCGACCGGTCGACGCCGTACAGCCCCGACAGTGGCGACGAGTAATCCCGCACCGAACCGTCCGGCCGGACGTGGACCAGACGGTCTTCGTACCCCGAGAACGCCCCCCTGGCCGTTCTACTCTCTTCAGGAAAGCGCTCGTCACGAGATCGCTTGAACTCGTTGAGCGCTGTCGTCAGCCGCATGCCTTCCCCAAACGGGTGTGAGCGGATAAACCCATTCCCTACCGAAAACTTCGCGTCGGGGTACTGGTCGGTGGGACCACCGCGAGGGAGCTACCCCTCGATCGTCTCCGACTCGGCCGGCACGACGAGGACACTGTCGACCCGCAGACCTCCCTCGCCAGTTCCGACAGCCTTGCCGGACACTGCGTCGGTCGTCCCGGTCGCCATCGGTAGTTCGACTGTCGCCGTCTCCGGCCCGAAGTTCAGGACGACGACGACGGCATCGTCGCCATGAACACGTCCGAACGCGACCACGCGGTCGGCCGCACCCGACTGAACTGTCCACTCGATGCGATGGAGTGTCGCGGCCGATTCCAGCGCCGTCACGTCGCGACGCGCCGCCGCGAGCTGTCGGACGTGCGCTTGGAGGTCCTCGTCAACGTGTTCCCACGCGAGGTCGTCGCGCTTGCCGCGCTGGCCGAACTCCTGGCCGGCGTACACCAGTGGGGACCCCGGCAGCGTGAACAGCGCGCCGGCTGCGGCACGGGCAGCATCCGGCCCACACTCGACGATATAGCGCGTCTCGTCGTGGTTCTCCGCGTACAGCATGAACCCGGCGTGTGGCGGAAAGCCGATCGCTGCGCGTTCGTCGACGGCATCGAGCACTTCCCCGGCCGGCGCGCCGTTGCCCACCCGACGCAGCGCCGCGTACGTGGTCGAGTCGAAGTGCATGTCGAAGCACCCGCCCTGGAAGTCCGGAATGTACGGGATCGTCTCGTCGAGTAGCAGGAACTCACTGTCGATGGCTTTCGCCCGGTCGTGGACCTCCCGCCAGAAGTTGTTCGGGACGGCCCACGCCATGTCGATGCGGAACCCGTCGACCAGTGGGGCCCACTGATCGATCGCGTCGAGGAGGTGTCGCCGGACCGGCAGGTGCGTGAAGTCGAAGTTCGCGATGTGCTCCCACTCGAAGTACGTCTCGGGCTCGCCGGGGCCGCGCCACTCGTACCACTCGTGGTACTCGCTGTCCGGATCGGCGACGGCCGCCTGGAAGTGCGGATGGGTCCGTGCGGAGTGATTGCACACGAGGTCGAACAGGACGTTCATCCCGCGGTCGTGGGCGGCCGCGATGAGGCGCTCGTAGTCCGACCGCGTTCCCAGGTCCTCGGCGATCGAGAAGAAGTCCGTGATGTTGTACCCGTGGGGCGCGTGGTCGTTCTCCAGGACCGGCGTCAGCCAGAGGGTATCCACCCCGAGGGACTCGATGTAGTCCAGCCGGTCGACGATCGCGTCGAAGGCCGAGCGCTCGGTTTCCCCCTCGCCCGCAGCCGCTCCATCGCCACCGCTCCGCTCATCACCTGCCTGGCCCGCGAAGGTCCGGACGTAGATCTCGTAGATGATCGCGTCCTCGGCCCACGCGGGTGGCTCGTAGAGATGGCTGGCAGTCACGTCCCCATCCGTGACTGTCGACCCGGTCGGGTCCTCCCGCGCGAACTCGACGGCGTCCGGGACGCTGTAGCCTCGATCCCCGACCGAGACGGCGTGCACCCGTAGTCTGTCGTCGATCGCCGAGAGCGGAACCCGAAGCTCGGTCTCATCGATGGTCACCGTCTCGCGGTCGACATTGTCGCGGTCGTCGAGCAGGAATTCGACGGCCAGGTCGGCCGGCGTCTCCGGTCCGTCGGGATGCGGGAGCGGATCGGCCCGGACGACGGCTTCGTCCCCTTCGATCGCGGGTTCGAGGGTGAGCCGGGGTCGGCCCCCGTCACCGGTTACGGCGTCGGCGCGAGCACTGCCCGATCGACCGCCCGATCCGGACGCCCCGCTCTCGAATCCACTCTCGCCCGCCGAAACGCCTGATGCCCCGGAGACGCCGCCCGTCGAGGGGGTCAGTTCCGACGCGAACGCGCGAACGGTGAGGTCGTGGCCGCCGTCGGGGGCCGCGAGGTGGACGACGTAGGTTCCCGCGACGTCGGGTTCGAGATGTTCGACGGGTTCGTCGCCGATGGTCGCTGTCGATCCGTCCGGTCGGGCGGTCACGTCCCACGCGTAGGTCGCTTCGGGGTCCGGATCGCGGGGGGCGAGTTCGATTGCTTCGCCGACGGCGACGAAGTGGGGTGGGCCGGGGTGATGCATTCGTATCTAGAGCGTCGGTGACCGGTGCCTTTGTCCTTGTGGTGTTGACATATTTTCCGCGCCCCCTCGTCAGAACGCTTAAGGCCGAACTCGCCGGACCTGTGGGTATGTCTCAGGGTGCTCGCGGCGGTGGGCCGCCGATCAACGTCACCACCGAGTTCGAGGACGGCCGAACGGTGGTCACGGTCACCGGGAACCGGAACGTGGCAGTCGTCGTCAATGCCGCGTCGGGCGAACGCGTCTATCTGCCCCCCGAGGAGGGTGAACACGACGGCGAGCCCAGCCCGTATCGGCCAACCGGGGACAGCGACAGTGCGACCGCGGGGAGCAGCGGCGACAGCCCCTACGAAGGGATTCAGGACGACAGTCCATACGGATCACGCCCCCAGCCTGACGTCGCACTCGGAGTCAACCCGACGGCCGACGGGTTTCGGGTGGTCCACCCCGAACCCGCCGATAACGTTCGGATTCTGCGATAGAGGCCTCGAGACCCGTCCTCACTCCGCAAGGAGCTCGTGGTAGAACGCGACGTGCTCGTCGGCGACCGTGTCCCACGTTCGTTCCTCGTAATCTGGGAGCGGGCCGGCGTCGAGCGCTTGCCTGATACCGTTCGCGATCGATTTCGAGTCCGGTTCAACCTCGACGATACACCCCTCGGGCAGGACCTCGGCCGCCCCCGACTCGCAGGCGACGACGCGGGTTCCGACTGACAGTGACTCGACGATCGTGATGCCAAAGGGCTCCGAGAGCGACGGCGAGACGAACAGATCCGCGCTCTCGTAGTAATCGCCGAGTTCGCTCTCGGGCACGTATCCGACGAACTTGACCATCTCCTCGACGCCCAGAATATCGACGAACCGCCGCAAGCGGTCGGTCAGGTGGCCAGTTCCGCCGACGACGAGCGTCACCTCTCCTGGCTCGAACCGATCCATGGCGTAGACGAGGTGTTCGATCCCCTTCTGGTGGGTGTGCCGGCCGACGAAAAACAGCATGGCTCCATCAATGTCGAGTTCGGCTTTGACATCCCGGCCGGTCGTCTCGACCGCGGAGAAGCCGTTGTAGATCACCCGCGAATCGCCGTCGTACTGCTCGCGAACCGACTGGCGGACGAGTTCACTCACGGCGATGAGGTGGTCGGCCCCCTCGACGATGCGTTGCTCGGTCTGGCGTTCGCGATCGGGTGGGTTCCGATTGCGATCGCTCGTCAGCGAGTGAAACGTCGTCACCCACGTACAGTCGTGGCTCCGACAGGCGCGCGACCCCGGCCCGTAGCCGAACCAGTCGTGGGTGTGAACGATGTCGGCGTCGGCTGCCCGGTCGGCGAACTCGCCGGCGAGCCGATTGATGCGGTCCGCGACGTCACCCTCGCCCGTCGGCACGCCGTAGATCCCGTCGCGATCCGGTGCGTATTCGGCTGGCAATACCAGTTCGATCTCGATGTCGTCGCGGGGTTCGAACTGCTCGAACAGTTCCCCGACAGCTGTATCGAGACCGCCACTCACGTTCGGCGGGAATCCCCAGCCGAGCATCAGCACCTTCGGTACCATCTGGTGCGTTCTTGTGAATGGATTTACTTACCTGTTGGCTCCGTTCTCCCGAGAGTGTCAGACAATGTTGCCCGTTGGCGGCAAACGCACTGTCTCTTCTCGCGCAAGGAACTTATCCTACCCGTGAAAAGAGTCCCGCATGTCCTTCGACCGGCAAAGCGGCGTTTTCCTGCATCTCACCTCGCTGCCCAGCCCGCACGGGATCGGCGACCTCGGTGACGGCGCGCGGACGTTTTTGGACTTCCTGGAGCGTGCCGAGCAATCGCTGTGGCAGTTCTGTCCCGTCACGCCGACCCGTGGCGTCCACGGCCACTCGCCGTACGCCTCTCCCTCGGCGTTCGCCGGCAACCCGCTCCTCGTCGACCTGACCGCCCTCGTCGAACGGGGGTGGCTCGACGAGGACACACTCGAGAATCCGCCGGGCGACCCACGTACAGTCCAGTACGACGCTGTGACTGATTTCAAGCGTGAACGTCTCAGCGCGGCCTTCGACGGGTTCGAGGCGAGCGCCGAGGCGGACGACCGGGCGGCCTTCGAGGCGTTCCGTGAGCGCGAAGCCACGTGGCTCGGGGACTATACCCTGTTCACCGCGCTGAAAGCGGCCTACGACGGGGTGCCCTGGCCCGAGTGGCCGGCCGACCTCGCCGGACGCGACCCGGCGGCACTCGAGGCCGCGCGCGAGACCCATGCCGAGGCGATCCGGTATCACGCGTTCGTCCAGTGGCTCTTCGACGAGCAGTGGCGCGCGCTGCGGGCGGCGGCCGACGAGCGTGGTATCTCACTCGTCGGTGACCTCCCGATCTACGTCGCCTGGGACTCGGCGGACGTCTGGGCGAACCCCGAGGCCTTCGAACTCGACGACGAGGGGGGGCCGACCGCGGTCGCGGGTGTCCCGCCGAATCCCGGCGATGATGGTCAGCGCTGGGGCAACCCGGTCTACGACTGGGAGACGCTCCGGGCCGAGGACTATGGCTGGTGGCGCGACCGGCTGGACCGACTGCTCTCGCTGGTTGATATCGCCCGCATCGACCACTTCAAGGCCTTCGACGAGTACTGGGCGATCCCGGCTGACGCCGACGACCCCGCCGCCGGCGAGTGGCGACCCGGACCCGGCGCGGACTTCTTCGAGACGATCCGGGCCGAACTCGGGGAGTTACCGTTCGTCGTCGAGGATCTGGGCTTTCTCGACGAGAGCATGGTTGCACTCCGGGATCGCTTCGGGTTTCCGGGGATGCGCGTCCCGCAGTACGCCGACTGGTGTCGGGAGGGCCACCGCTACAAACCGACGGTCTATCCGGACCACTGCGTCGGCTACACGTCGACGCACGACACGGACACCGTCGTGGGATTCTACGAGAAGCTCTCGGCCGAGCAACGCGATTGCCTCGAATACGCGCTGGCGACCGACGGCGATTCGATCGCCTGGGATCTGATCGAGGCCGTCTGGCACTCCGACGCGGCCCTGGCGATGACGACAGTGCCGGATCTGCTCGAACGCGGGAGCGATGCCCGACTGAACCAGCCGGGTACCGGCGAGGGCAATTGGACCTGGCGAGTGACTGCCGACGAACTCGACGCGGACACCGCTGATCGGCTGGCAGCAGTCACGCGCGCGTCGCTTCGATGATCCGGGAACTGCGATCCGCCGACACAGTACCGCTTACTCCGAGTCGCGGAACTGGTCCCACACCCAGGGGTCCGGTGGCGTCTGCGTGAGTGAGGTGTGGGCCCCGATCTGGGCGTTCGAGAGGTTGACGTCTTCGAGTTCGGTCTCCTGGTCGATGAGCGAGGAGACGATCCGGCACCGATCGAGTGTCGCGTCCGGGAAGACGACCGACCGTTCGAGCTTCGAGTCGACCACCGTCGCGCCGTCCATGACGTGGACGTTCTCGCCGAGGTCCGACTCCTCGACCGTCGCGTCGGGATGGACGAGCGTCCCGCCGTCGAGGTACCACGAGACTGCGTCGAGGTACCCGTCGGGGGTCCCGATGTCGAACCAGGCTCCCTCGAAGGGGAAGGCGTACACCGGTTCCCGGTCGATGAGCCACTGGATGAACCAGCCGGGTTCGTCGGGGTTGTTCTCGCCGGTGAGGTACGTATCGAAGAGCCCGATCGTCTCCGCGGGGAAGGCATAGCACGCGATGGAGACGAGCGTGCTCGCCGGATCGTCGGGTTTCTCCTGGAACTCGACAACCCGGTCGTCGTCGACGTCGATCACGCCGTACTGTGTGGCACTCTCCAGGTCGCCGACGTCGTAGGCCGCGATCGTCGGGCCGCTGTTGGCCTCGAAGGCGTCGATGAACGCCGAGATGTCGAAGCTGATCAGGTTGTCGCCCGCGATCACCAGCGTATCGCTGTCGATCCCCTCGCGTTCGACGAGTTCGCCCAGCGCGCCGACGACGCCGAACTTCTCGTCCTCCGCGCGCGCCTCCTCGACCGAGACGCGTGGCTTCTCGAAGGGCGAGTCGGCCAGGTGGTTGCGGAACTCGTCGGCGAACTCCTCGTTGGTCGAGACGTAGACGTCCTCGATCCGGTCGTCGGCTTCGAGTTCGCGGAAGATGCGATCGATGACTGTCGTGTCACCGATCGGGAGGAACATCTTCGGCCGATTGCGGGTGATCGGCCACAGTCGCGTCGCGAACCCACCAGCCAGTACAACAGCGTCCATATCGTGACACAGAATATCAACCTACTTCTGTGTGCCGGTGACCGCAACGTTTGTTCGCGTGTCGAGTCCGGCCTACGCTTCGAACGCGAAGCGCTCGGTATCGACGATGTCATCGGCCGCATGGCCGACCATGAGGTCGAATTCGCCGGGTTCGGCGGCCCACTCCTCGTCGGCGGTCCAGAACGCCAGGTCGCTCTCCTCGATCTCGACCGTGACGGTCGCTGATTCGCCCGGTTCGAGATCCACTGTCTCGAAGGCGATCAGTTCTTTCTCCGGCCGTGACCGACTGCCGACGAGGTCATGGACGTACCACTGGACAACGTCACGCCCCGCGACGCCGCCGGTGTTCTCGACGGTGACGCTCGCTTCGAGCGTCGCACCGGGCACGAGGGTGTCCGTCGACAGCGACAGGTCGCTATAGGTAAAGTCGGTGTAGCTCTCGCCGTGGCCGAAGGCGTACAGCGGTTCGTTGGGGACGTCGAGATATGCCGAGACGTACTCCTCCTCGCGTTCGGCCTGGTCAGCCGGTCGGCCCGTCGGCAAGCGGTCGTGAGTGATCGGGATCTGTCCCTCGGTGTAGGGGACACTCATCGGCAGGTGACCACCGGGGGAGGTTTCGCCGGCGAGCACTCGGGCGACCGCTGGCCCTGCTTCGGTGCCGGGATGCCAGACGTCCAGGATCGCCGGGAGGTGCTCGTCGAGCCACTCGATCGCCAGCGGGCGGCCGTTCATCAGCAGCGCGACCACCGGCGTTCCGGTGTCGTGGAGGGCTTCCAGCAGCCGACGCTGCTCGCCGGGCAGATCGACGTGCGCCCGACTCGCAGCCTCGCCGGTCATGTCTGCTGGCTCGCCGACGACGCACACGACCACGTCCGACGCCTCGGCGACTTCGCGGGCGTCAGCCAGCGTTTCGTCGGTCACCTCCCCCGGCAGGTCGTAGCCGGCTGCGTAGGGAACGCCGTCGAAGTGATCGTCCAGTCCCGCGCGGATCGTGGTCACGTCCTCGGGATCGCCGCCCCACGCCCACGCGCCGAGGGTGTCCTCATCACTGTCGGCCAGTGCACCGACGAGTCCGACCTCAGCGTCGTCCTCGATCGGGAGGACGCCCTCGTTTTTCAGCAGGACGAACGATCGTTCGGCGACCTCCCGGGCTGTCTCGCGGTGCTCCTCCGTGCGAGTGACGGCTTCACGCCGATCCTCGTCGAAGTACTGATACGGGTCCTCGAAGAGACCGAGGAGGCCTTTCATCCAGAGGACGCGCGTGACGGCGTCGTCGAGTCGCGACTCGGGCACCTCGCCGTCGCGGACGAGCTCGGGCAGTTCCTCGAGCAGGACTTCACTCACCATGTCGACGTCCGACCCGGCCAGCATGGCGCGTTTGGCGGCCTCGCGTTCGTCCGCCGCGACACCGTGTGGCATTTGCTCACCGAAGGAGTCCCAATCGGACACCATTGCGCCCTCGAATCCCCACTCGCCCTTGAGGACGCCCGAGACCAGACTCTCGTTACCGCTCGCAGGGATTCGCTCGATGGTATTGAACGCGTTCATGACCGTCGCGACGCCCGTCTCGACCGCGGCTTCGAACGGCGGGAGATGCCTGTCTCGGAGCGCCGTCTCGGAGATGTTGACGGTGTTGTAGTCCCGCCCGGCCTCGCTCGCGCCGTACCCGGCGAAGTGCTTCGCGCAGGCGAGCATTGTGTCGGTATCAGCGAGATCATCGCCCTGGAACCCCCGGACGCGCGCTCGGGCGAACGTACTCCCGAGGACGGGGGACTCGCCCGAGCCTTCCATGACCCGGCCCCACCGTGGATCCCGTGAAACGTCCACCATCGGGGCGAACGTCCAGTGGTGGCCGTCGGCGCTGGCTTCCGTCGCGGCGACGCGTTCCGCTTGCTCGGCCAGGTCCGGCTCCCAACTGGCTGCCTGGCCCAGCGGCGTCGGGAACACCGTCCGATAGCCGTGAATGACGTCGAAAGCCATCATCAGCGGGATCCCGAGTCTGGATTCCTCGACGGCGACCTCCTGGAGGTGCCGCTTTGCATCGAGTCCCTGTGCATTGAGTACGGATCCGACCTCCCCATCGGCGATTGCCGTTTCCAGATCGTCGGTGTCGTCTTCCGACCCCGTGACAAAACTGACCGACCGCTGGTTCAGCTGCCCGACTTTTTCCTCGATGGTCATCGCTGCGAGCAGTTCCTCGACTCGCTCGGCAATAGCCTCGCGTCGCTCATCGTCCACGTATTCAGTAAGCGCCGTATTGCTGACTCCTGTCATTGTTCGAACGCACTCGACCGAGCTATTTCAATCTTTGTAGAACAATTTCATCCGTCCCGAATCGCGTGTCGAAACCATTCAGCGCCCGGCTGGCCGGCCGTCATTCGAAAGACGGCCCGTGCCGCGAGCAGGGCGATCGCAATTTCGAGGCCGCCGACCGCGACGAACGCCGGGAGATAGCCAAAGACGCCGGAAACGACGCCACCGAGGAGGAAGCCGGTCAGCATGCCTAGACTGCCAAAGACGTTGAACCCGCCCATGGCCGCGCCGCGTTCGCTCGCCGGAACGAGGTCAGTCACGAGCGCCATCGTTGCCGGTGAGACCGCCGCGCCACAGATGCCGACGACGACCATGAGGAGCGCGGCGAGTGCGTACACCGGGGCGAGCCCGACAGCGATAATCGCCACTCCGTAACAGAGCGATCCGGCGACGACGGGCACGAACCGGCCGATCCGATCCGAGAGGTTCCCCATCGGGTACTGGAGCGCGGCGAACGGGAGGAAAAACAGCGCGAGTGTCACCCCGGCCAGTGCGGGCCCAACGTCGAAGGCGTCACGGAAGTACGCTACGCCGGCCAGCGCGAAGAAGCCGGCTGTCAGGCGGTCGATGTACCCGAACGCGTAGGGGACGAGCAGTGCTGGACGGGTACGGATGCGAGCGAAGACGGTCTCGAGGGCTAGCCCACCCCCGACGCCCCGGTCCGGGACCGTCGCTGCCAGCAGTGCCGCCCCTGCGAGGACAACTGCCCCGGCGTAGAGTGGGGCGAGCGGATCCAGCGTCGCGAGTCCCCCGCCGACGATCGAGCCAAGCGCCGCGCCGAAGCCGATCGCCGTCCCCGCTGCTCCCATGTTTCTGCCGTGCCCTCCGGCGAGATCCATCAGCTTCGTGATCGACAACGAGAACGCCCCGATCGTGAACCCGCCGCCGATCACCCGTAGCACGAGCACCACGTCGAAGCTACCGCCGAGACCTGGTACCGCCGCGACGGCGAGGTAACTCACCGCTCCACCGGCCGCCCCGGCGACGACCAGTGGCGTCCGTCGACCGAGTGCGTCGCTCAGCAGGCCCCAGAGGACGGCAACCCCGACGAAGGCCCCGAACTCCGCGACCAGAAACCACGTCCCTGCAAGGATGTCGTCGCCGCCACCCAGCGCGACCACCGTGTCTTCGAGGCCAGGGTAGAGCAGTACCTGCGAGACCAGCACTGCCCAGACGACCACCGCGAGCCGCGTCCGCTCGGTCATGGGTCCGGCACGCACCCATCTCCCATGCCCACTCGCGCAGCTGTGAGCGCGTCTCTGATCGACGCTCTGGACTGATCCACCAACGACTGCATCGCCTGATTCGACGGGCGCGATAGTCTTCAATGATCGGTCCGGTTTCGGGGCGGTGTTTAGTTAATCGAGTCCCGGTTGAGAACAGCCAGAAAGCCCCGAGTGGCTCCGGTCGAGGGCCTCGCTGCGCTCCTCACTGCGTTGCGGTGTCCGCTCACGGGCCGTGGGCCCGTTCGCGCGTGCCGAGGCGCGTAGCGCCTCGCGCCTTACTTCGGCCGTCTTCCCGGAGCCACTCGCCCCTTTCAGTCCCGCCCATGCCGGCTGACCAACCGGCCTCGGGTGGGACTGAAAGGGGCCGCGCTCTCAGCAAGCCCCGACGACGCAAGCACCCACTGGAGCGCAGCGAGTCGCGGCAGCTGAGAGCGCGGGGGCTTTCTGGCTATCTCACCCAAGAATCGCTTAACTAAACACCGCCAACAAACCACTCCAAAGTAGACATATCATTTTTCAGACGGTATCCTCTCTCGCAAAAGAATAACAGCTACAATAGAAATGATAGTGAGAATTACAGATGGCAGAGATGTCTTTATACCCATTCGAATATATGTGTGATACGCCCATATTGAGAATAAAATAGGGATAACAAATAGCAAATTCTTTTTTGAAACAAAAATATCAAAAAATGCTAGAGTACCTGCAATCAGTGATAAGATAGCTATGACCTTCGTTACAAGTCTATCTGGACCGAAAAACAAAACCAGACATATGAATATCAAAATCCCAAATAGCAGTCCTCGTATCTTTTGTGAATGCAGTGGATTGTCAAGCATAGCTTAAATTTATCTTTGATCGTCGCTTGTTGGTTTTCCGGTGTGATCGGAAATATCTACCTGTAATTTCTATTTTCTAATATATTAAAAGTTATCTATTTACGGTGGGGCAGGGGAGACGACCAAAAATGCAATGATAATTGCCACTATGGCGATAGCAATAGTCCCGGCAGCCGAATTTCTTGAATAACCTAAGTTGTTTTCAACTATGTCGCCGGCTGTATTCCACACTTCATCTGCGATAGTGTGGACAGCAGCAGTAGGATCAACATTCGGTAACTCGTAGCTGGCACAAGATTCAGACAGCGGTTCTCCCACCCACACTGCTGCTAAGTCAGTTTCAATTCCGATCCATACAGATTGTTCCCAGACAACTTCTGATTCTTCTAATGGGTTAATAGTAATTGTTTTCTCAGCAAATGTCACATCTACGGAAACCAATGGCGGTGTTTCTCCACCTGGGCAGTCCACACAATCACGAGGCTGACCGAGATTATCAACAATACCACCCGTCTGTACGCACATTTGCCTACCAAGGGAAATAGGATAGCAAAAATCAAGTGGTAATCCGGTTGGAACTGGAATCGGAATTGTCATTATTCATCGCCCCGTTTATTTTTAACTACCTGTTTTTCTATATTCTTTTCTTCGAATGCGATGTACGAGCGAGGAACTTTGCGCTGATACCGGATGAAGTCATTCACATATTCAATCCTGTTTCCATGCTTCCACCTGGGTTCGTAGACTCCTGTTTTGGAATTTTCTGTAATCTGATATATTTCGGTCGGCGTACCGTCAACATTTGATATATTTTCAGCGATATATAGCTGAATACCATCACCGAATGCCGCAGTCACGAATGCAATTCTATTTTGTGACGGGTGCTTTCGGGCCCCAGCAGCGATTGCACGTAGTGGGACTTCCTTCTCAATGTCTATTTGTGTGTATCTTTTCGAATCTTTCTGCTTTTTCTTATTCTTTTTCGCCAAGGAAACGGTTGGAATTGAGGTAACAGCACCGATGCTTGCGGTACTCTTTAGCACGTCTCTTCTACGCATGGTTCAAAACCTAGTTGAAACATGCTATATATAAATATTATCATATCGTCCATTACATCTGAGATTTGGGTTCGGCGTTATCTATTTTCGCCGCATCATTCCCGCTCACACTCCGAGGATCAACGGCCCGATCAACACGCCCATCAGCGAGACACGTCGGGCACCCAATCTGGCAGGGATCAGGCCGACCAGCGTGCTGACGGCGAAGACGGCAACGCCGATCGGTCCGGCGAACAACCCCGAGAGCAACGCCAGTACGGCAAGCACGCCGACCGATAGCCGGACGTGATCGAGCCGTCTGACTGCCCGGAGATACCAGTCGCCGACCACCACGACGAGGACGAACCCGACCGCCGCCGCGATGAGAACCGAAGCGACGAGCAGCGGCCACGCGAGCGGCGCGCCCGAGCGATCGAGCGCGACCAACACTCCAGTCCGTGGATTCCCGAAGGCGATGAGCGCACAGAGTGCAAAGAGGGTATTCGACGTATTCACGCCGCTGGTGGTCACGACGAACCCGCGGCTGCCGTACTTCGACGGGGCGCTGACGAGCGCCAGCGTCGCCGCGATGGCGCTGGAGACGCCCGGCAGGTAGCCCACGATCGCCCCCGAGACGGTGCCCAGCAGCGCGAGTCCGCCGACTGACTTTCGTGTAGTTCGGACGGTGGGGTCGTCCTGGCTCGGGACGCCGGCGCCACGCATGGCGTCGATCAACACCGGCGCGCCGAACAGCCCGCCGAACAGCGGCGCGAGCATGCTTCCGACCGGGAGGACGCCGTCGGCGGGCACGTCGAGCGTGACGACGCCAAGGGCGGCACTGACGAGAAACGATAGCAGGGCGGCCTTCCGGGCGTGATTGGTCGGCTCCGTCGCGATGATTGCGGCTGCGATGGCCGTCAACACGACTGGCAATCGCTCGGCAAGCATGGGATAGACTTCGAGCATGACGAGCGTCACCGGGACCGCGAGCGGGAGCGCGAAGACGACGGCGAGTCCGCTTCCCAGCGCCGAAAGTCGAAGGGCCTCGCGACCACGGCCGCCGAGGACGAGACGATGGCTCGGCAGCGCGCTCGCGGCCATCGCGGGATCGGGGACCCCCAGCGCGAGTGCGGGCACGAAATCCAGAAATGTGTGCACGACGCCGGCGGCGAGCATGGCTGCCCCGACCAGCCGCGGCGGGGCGGGTACGCTCGGCGCGACGGCTGCCAGCAACAACGCGAAGTTGTTCGCGTGCAGGCCGGGCGTCAGCCCACTGATCGTCCCGAGGCAGATCCCGCCGGCGATTGCCACGACGGCCAGGGCGGTCGATTCGGGGGCGAACGCGATTCTGACGCCGAGATCAAACACGGCGGAAATGGGCCCTCTCCCGGATTTAAACCCCCGCTCGGAAAGTGGACACCACTCCGGCGTTGGGACGCGCTCCCCCACGAAAGCGACTTGTTAAGTGAATCCACGGCCAACCCGGAACCAATGACGGAAACCGATCTCGAAGATCTACGTCGGGGTACTGATCTCGTCAAGCGTGGCTTCGCGAAGATGCAAAAGGGCGGCGTCATCATGGACGTCGTCAGCCCGGAACAGGCCCGGATCGCCGAGGACGCCGGTGCTGTCGCCGTGATGGCCCTAGAAGCGGTCCCGGCCGACATCCGCAAGCGCGGCGGCGTCGCCCGGATGGCCGACCCCGCAGACATCCAGGATATCATCGACGAAGTTTCCATCCCAGTGATGGGCAAATCCCGGATCGGCCACACCAAGGAGGCCCAGATCCTCGAAGCCATCGGCGTGGACATGGTCGACGAGAGCGAGGTCCTGACGCCCGCCGACGACGCCTATCACATCGACAAGCGCGACTTCACGACCCCATTCGTCTGCGGGGCGCGCAACCTGGGCGAGGCCCTGCGTCGTATCGATGAGGGCGCGGCGATGATCCGGACGAAAGGCGAGGCCGGCACGGGCGACGTCAACCAGGCCGTCCACCACCAGCGGACGATCAAGGGCGCGATCCGGCAACTCGAAGGGATGAGCCACGAGGAGCGTGAGGCATGGGCACGTGAGCACGAAGCCCCAGCCGAACTCGTCCACGAGACCGCCGAGATGGGTCGCTTCCCGGTCGTCAACTTCGCCGCCGGTGGGATCGCGACGCCCGCCGACGCAGCCTTGATGATGCACCACGAGTGTGACGGCATCTTCGTCGGGTCGGGTATCTTCGGTGCGGCGGACCCCGAGGCGATGGGTCGGGCGATCGTCGAGGCCGTCAACAACTACGACGACCCCGAACGGCTGGCCGAGATCGCTGCCGGGACCGGCTCCGGGATGAAGGGCGACGCCAACGTCGACCTGCCGGAAGACGAGCAGTTGCAGGGCCGAGGCGTCTGAGGCTCTTTGCGGCCCATTTGACGGCGGTCGACGACAAGTCGTTTTTTCACGTGGCCGACAGTGGTCACCGTCAAAGTAACACCCAAGTCCGTTCATCCCGCTGTGCCCTGTATGGTCTCTCTTGTCTCCATGGTCTCGGAATTTCGGCAGTTTCTGGAGGAGTTGGCAACGACGGAAGCACGCATCGCCGCGAGCGTCGGCGTCGCGGTACTCGCGATCATTATTGCGGCGTTCGTCCTTCCGTTCGGCCTCGAACGAGCGTATCGGCTCATCGCGACCCGTCTCGGGACAAGTCGTGTTGCCGACGGGGTTCGCCTCGTCGGCGGGTACGTTCCAGGTACCGTCGCCGAGGGCTTCGTTCGTCTTGTGCAGGTACTGGTCCTGGCGGCGGCCGGGATTTCATTGCTGGTTATTTGGGGACTCGTCGACACCGCCGAGATGGTGCTCACGTATTTCAGTGGGTCAGTTCCTTTCCTCGGCCGTGTGGGGTTGACACTACTGTTCGCCCTGCTGGCGTACGTCGGCGCCGACCAGTACAAGCAGATGGTCGTCCGGATCGGGGAGGAGGCCACCTGGCTGACCGATCATCAACGGGAGATCGTCATCAGGATGGGGCAGATAGCGATCCTTCTGGCTGCCGGACTGATTATTCTCACCGTCTGGGGGATCAATCCGGAGGGGCTGTTGGTCGGCGCGGGCTTTCTCGGCATCGTCGTCGGCCTCGCGGCCCGCCAGACGCTGGGCGCGCTGATCGCCGGCTTCGTGTTGATGTTCTCGCGCCCGTTCGAGATCGGTGACTGGGTCGAGATCGGCGACCAGGAGGGCGTCGTCACCGACATTACGATCATGAACACGCGCCTGGAGAACTTCAACGGCGAGGTCGTCTATCTGCCGAACGACCGCGTCAACGAACGGGCGATCGTCAACCGGAGTCGACGGGGATCACTTCGCCTTCGTGTCGACGTCGGTATCGACTACGAAACCGATCCGGAACTCGCCAAGAATGTCGCCATGGAGACGATCAAGCAGATCGACATCATCGCGGACGCGCCCCCGCCACAGATCGTCCCGAAGTCCTTCGGCGATTCGGCGATCGTCCTCGAGATGCGTTTCTGGATCGACCACCCGACACCACCCCGGAAGTGGAACGCGACCGAGCGGGTCGTCACCAACGTGAAAGCAGCCTTCGACCGCGAGGGGATCAAGATCCCGTTCCCGCAGCGTGAACTCAGCGGCCGGACCGAAACCAACGGCTTCCGTGTGCAGCAATCAGAAAACGCGGTCGACGACGTCTGACCTCAGTAAAGTCGCGTCCCGTCACCGATCCGGGTCTGGTAGGCCCGGGCGTCGATCCCTCGTGCGTCGAACGTGTCGAGCATCGCGTTGGCAACCGACCGCTGGTCCCGGCTTCGAGTGACGGCGAGGACGGCTGGGCCGGCCCCGCTGATCGTGACGCCGGTCGCCCCGGCCGCGAGTGCCGCATCCCTGACCGCGTCGTAACCGTCGATGAGTTTCGCTCGGGCGGGCGTGACGACATCGTCTTCCATGCCTCGCCCGACGAGTGCCGGGTCGTCACGGTACATCCCGGCGGTCAGTGTCGCCGCGTTGCCGACTGTCTCGACCAGTTTCTCGACGGTCGTCTCCGTCGGCACCACCTTGCGTGCGTCCCGCGTCGAGACGACGATCTCCGGGAGTGTGACGACGATAGAGATGTCAGTGTCGATCTGAGTGACGCCACCGGGCGTGGCAATGGTGAATCCGCCGAGGATCGCGGGTGCGACGTTGTCGTCATGGGCGTCCCCGGAGACCACAGCCTCTCCCTTGGCCGCGATGGGGACGAGTTCTTTCCGGGACTTTCCACGATCATAGAGGTCGTTCAGTGCTACCGCCGCCGCCGCGGCGCTGGCGGCTGAGGATCCCAGTCCCGACGCTGGTCGAATCCCCTTGTCGATCTGGATGTGGGCTGGCGCGTCAAGCGCCTCGGCGACCGCACCGACGGTGTTTTTCTCGGGATCCTCCGGAATGAACTGACTGCCGGCCCCAGTCACCTCGATCGTCGTCCGGTCGGCCCGCTCGACGCGAACAACGTCCGCCGGACGGGAGAGTGCGATCCCGAAGACATCGAACCCGCTCCCGAGGTTGGCGCTCGTCGCCGGGGCACGGGCAGTGCGCATACCGGCCTTTTCCGTACTGCAGTCAAAAAGGTAGCGAACCCGACTGCGACTCTCCTTCCCGTAAACATAAGCCACCGTCTCTCGAATTGGAAACAGAGTCGAGTCGATGGTTCAACTGTCCGTGTCCGTCATCGTGGCTGCTGGCAGTGCTGCCGGGGGAGTCGTCGCTGCCTGGTTGACTGTCTTCGCGTGGCGACGACGCGAAGTCGAGGCCGCCACGCCGTTCGCGCTTCTCGCGGGAGCGGCAAGCATCTGGTCGTTCTGCTATGCCGGTGCCCTGCTGACAGAAAGTGCGAGCGCCGCGTCAATACTGTTGCTAACGTCGGCGGTTGCCGGTGCACAGGTTCCCCCATTGTGGGTCGTCTTTTCGATTGTCTATACCGGGTTCGAGCGATATCGACGATCGGTCCTCTATCCGGTACTGTGGACCGGTCCACTCGCGTACGTACTGTTGGTGATTACAGCGCCGGTTCATGGGCTGGCGGAGACGACCGTGCAGTTCCAGACTGTTGCCGGTATCACCGCTCCGGTCCCGCAGGATGACACGGCAACTGCGGCCTATACGGCCCTCTCGTATCTCTTCCTTCTCGGCGGCTACCTCCAACTCGTGCGGTTTCTGGTCGCCGCCCGGAACGTCTACCGCAAACAGACGGTCGTCATCATCATCGGCAGCGTCTTTCCACTTCTGGCAAACGCCTTGTACGTGATGGGCTTTAGCCCCCATCCTGGATTGGATCCGACGCCGCTCGCCTTCGTCCTTACCGGCGGGATCGTCGGCTGGGCGCTGTTCGAGTACGATCTGCTTTCGATTGTGCCACTCGCAAGCGACCTTGTCGTCGATGAATTACCCGATCCGGTGATCGTCCTCGACGACGAAGACGTCGTCGTCGACCACAATACGGCTGCGAAAGCGGCTTTCGGGACGGACGATCTTTCGGGACGAAACCTTTGGGACGCCGTTCCGGAGTTCACCGACCGTCCTGCAGGCGATCAGTTGATATCGGCGAGTTCGACAACAGAGACAGGTGAGGACGGGCTGTACAACCCGCAGACGACTGAGATCACCGACCAGCACAACCAGTATCGTGGCCGGTTGATCGTCTTCCGGAACGTCACGGCCCAGCAGCGGCGCCTCGACCGGATCGAGGCGCTCCAGGCGGCGACGGAAGGGCTCATCGATGCCCGGATCGACGACGAAATCGCCGATATCGCGGTGTCGTTTATCGATCGGATTCTCGATCAGGAGATCGCTGTCGTCTTTCTGGCCACTGACGACGACAACCAGCTTCGACCCGCTGCTGTCTCCTCGGCGATCGAATCAGTGAGTGACGACCGTCCGCCGAACCTGACTGTCGAGGACGAAACGCTCTGGTCTCGATACGAAGAAGCTGATTCGGATGGCGTCGTAACTGGCGACTGGGAATGGGGGCCACTGGAATCGGTCGGTGCCGACGAGATGCTTGTTCTCTCGCTGGGCGATCACGGGTTGTTCTGTATCGGGTCAGCGGAGACTGACTATTCGCGTGGGGATCGACAGTTTGCAAGAATCCTTGCCGATGGGACGGAGACTGCGCTGGACCGAGTGGTTCACGAACAGCAACTGCGGGAGAACCGGCGAATCGTCAGACAACACACGGAACAACTCGAGTTTCTAAATGGTGTCCTCCGACACAACATTCGTAACGGGATGCAGGTCATCGACAGCAACGCGGATCTCCTCGGCGCACACATCGGCCCTGATCCGGACAGTCAGCGGTATCTCGACCGGATTCGGGCCCGGACCGCAGAACTCTCGGACCTCACTGCCAGAATCCGTTCGATTACGGACACGGTAACCACTGATCCCGACGGCCGTCTCTGGCCCGTCGAGCTCAAGCCAGCACTGACCGAACAGATCACGGTTATCGAGGACCGTCACGACAACGTCGACATCGAATTTCGCTGTGAAACCGAGCCCATCGTGCGGGCGAACGGACTGATAGAGGACGTCTTCGAGATCATCCTTCAGAACGCCGTCGAACACAACGATGCCGACCGCCCCCGCATCGAAATCGAGGTCACCCACGTCGGGGACTGGCTGCAGGTTCACGTGGCCGATAACGGCCCCGGCATCTCCGATCACCTGAAGGAATCACTCTTCGAGCGGAACGTCTCGGTCAGCGAGACCGCACACGGATTCGGGTTGTATTTCGTGTCGCTGATACTCGATCTCTTTGGCGGGGAAGTCTGGTTCGAAGACAACGAACCGCGTGGGACGATCGCTGTATTGGAGTTTCAACGAGCCCCAGACGAGTAACTCCGTCCGGTATTCCCTGTCGAAAGTGAGCGGTGAAGACAGCAAAAGGCCTATTCGCTGAAGCGCCAATAGCCAGGACATGATTGGCGTCGTCGGCGGCGGAGTCGCGGGGCTGGCAACGGCCCGTCGGCTGCTGGAGCAGGGACATCAGGTAACCGTGTTCGAAGCGAGTGAGGACCTCGGTGGGTTGGCGGCGACCTACGAAACGGCCGGGCACCCGATCGAGCGGTACTATCACCATCTCTCGAAGTCCGAAGAGACGATCGTCGAGTGGATCGACGAACTCGGCCTCGAATCCGACCTGGCGTGGGGGTACAGCAGTACCGCATACTACGTCGACGGGGTCGTCCATCCGATGGACAAACCCTGGGAGATCCTCGCCTACCCGCACCTCTCGGTCTACGACAAGTTCCGCCTTGGCATGCTCGTTCTGGATATAGACGTTCGCGGTGGCATTCCCTCGTTCGACACCTACGAGCGACTCGAAGACTTCGAGGACGTTCCAGTGAAGGAGTTCATCATCGATCACACGTCCCGCGGGTGCTTCGAGCGGTTCTTCAAGCCACTGCTGGAAGCGAAATTCGGCGATCGATGGGCTGACGTCAGTGCTGCCTGGCTCCTGGGACGCGTGAAGTTCCGGGGCGAACGGGACCCACTCAGGGGGGAATTACTGGGATATCCAATGGGTGGATTCGGTCGCCTGATCGACGCGCTGGTCGATTCCGTCGGAAAGATGAACATTTTCACGGGATCCCGAGCGGTCGACATCGGCATCGAAGGCGGTGCCGTCAAGTCCGTGACCGTCGAAACGGATCAGGGGAGGGTCCCACACGCCGTCGACGGCGTCGTCATCGCCACGATGCCTGACGTGCTGGAGTCCCTGACGGGCTACGAGTGCGAGATCGACTTCCAGGGCACCGTCTGTTCAGTCATCAGTATGGAGGAGGCGCTGACGGACACGTACTGGCTCAACATCGCCGATGACGCTCCGTTCGGCGCGCTCATCGAACACACTAACCTCGTCTCAGCAAAACAGTACGGTGGCGAACATCTGTTGTACGCCGTCAAATACATCCAGGATCGCGAGGACGAACTCTGGCAGATGGACGACGAGGGCGTCGAGGAAACCTGGCTCACCGGCATCGAGGACCTGTTTCCGGAGTTCGATCGCGAGTCAGTCAACTGGATCGAAACCTCGCGAAGTCCGAAGACGGCACCCATCTACGAGCGGGGCTATCTCGAGAAAGTCATCCCGTATGATCTGAGCGAGTACGTAGCCGAAGGCGTCTACTACGCCGGCATGGCGTCGCGAGCCCAGTACCCGGAACGGTCGCTCAACGGCGCGATCGTTGCCGGCGAGACCTGCGCCGAGTTGATCGACGACGCCGAGTAGCGCTGTCAGGAAGTTCGGCCAGGACGCTGGGACTGTATCGAGGCGTTTCTCAGCTCCCACTCTGGGCGTGGGCCCCAGGCAGCCAAAAGATTTCTCCGCTGGAAACGACACCGAAATATTCATATTCCCTGTGTTTGACGGCCACAGATATGTTTGGCGTGGGAAACCTCGACGGGACGGTCATGCAACTGGGAATCGGGACGATCGGGCGGTGGGTTCTCTTCCTCGTTGTGCTGGGGCTGTTCCTCGTCCCGGCGCTGTACTTCGGAGTCAGGTACTTCCGTCAATGGCTGGCACTGCGAGGGGCTGGCGAGACGTCGGTCGCCGAAGCCGCCAATACGAACGGCTTGGTGGGTCTCGAAGGCACGGCCGTGGCGGACAAGCCGATCGAACCGGCGCTCGCCGACGAGCGGAGCGTTGGCGCCAAGTACTACCTCAAGGGGATCGCCCCATTGCGCTTGGCCCATGAGTGGAACCCGCTGAATCCGATCGAGAGCCCGCTTGAATCCGGAGCGAACTTCGCTACCCCGTGGCGGACTGTCGACGAGGGCCAGATGACGACCGGGTTCTGGCTCGAAGACGACACGGGACGGATCCGCGTCGAGCCTGAGGACGCCTCGGTGTACGTCACCGGCGGGAAAGTCCACGCCGAGGTCGATACCGATCGTGACCTCGAATCACAACTGTCTGACGTGCCCGAAGACGAGATCGTCCGGGACAAACGCGAAATCTACGACGGGAAGGGCGAAATCGTCACGTTCGTCTGGTCGGTATTGAACTGGGGTGATCGGTGGTACCGGGAGGGGCACATCGAGAATGGCGACCAGGTGTTCGTCGCCGGGCCGGTCGAGACTGATCAGTCGGGACCTGCCGAGACCGGGACAGTCAACGCCGTCGTTCGGTCCGACGGCAGCGATGGCCCCTTTTTCGTGACGAACCGATCCCGGAACGAACACACGAACAAGCTGCTGTACGTGAGTCTGCTGATCTTCGCTGTCAGTGCCGTGTTCGTCGGACTGGCGGGGTGGGGCCTCTTTGCGACCCTGTGACTTCCAACGGTTGCCCACCGGCCTGGCGCTTCAGTTTCTGGAGTGTCCTAATCTTCGGTCGACCATTCCGTCACCGGCTCAGTCGGAATGCGAGCACCACAAGGAGCAAGCCGATGTAGAGACTGATCGAATTTCGAGCGGCAATCCACCCCGGCGAGTACTGTTGGATGCCGAGCACCTGTTCCCCGATTCCGTAGCCAACAAGCACGACGAACGGGAGTCGCCAGCTGATCGGCTGTGCATTCGGACGCCACCGTCCCACTGCCAGCGTGATCCCGGCCGCAGCGGCGATACCGCCACCGATCGTTTGCGTCATAGACACACCAGGTGCGTGACCGAACGCGATGGCTACCGGGAACAGCACCATCGAGATTGACACGTAGGCAGAGACAAGGCGCGTCCCACGCTGCCAGCTCTCCCTGAGCGAGTTGAGCGGTTGCGGATCGCGTCGCTCAGTTGACTGGCGCGGGGATGACATGCATAAGTGGTCAAACCAACGATACAAATGAGTTGTGCCATCGGGTTCTTTCGGAGCGTTCGATCCCGGCGTCCTCGACGGCCGTCAGGGCACCAGCGAAACAAGCGACATGACCACGACAGTGAGGAGTATCCCGATCGCCACGATTCGCAGCACGCTCGCGAGGCGTCGGCGATGGGTCGGAAGGAGTTCAGCTATGCCGACAATACTCATGCCGAGAGCGAGAATTACACTCACGCTCGTTCCACTGTTGGAAAGAAGTTCGATACCGCCGAAAACGCTGAACGCGACCGCTGCCAACAGAAAGATCCGAGCACTCTCCCACCCGCCTGGCTCGGAAAACAGTTCTTCGAAATGAAATTCCATACCCAGCGTGTTGTCGTTGCAGACGTAAAAATGAGGATGACAGGAAAGGGTGCGACGATCGATCGGTTTCGAACCACCTCCCAACACCACTCCGGAACACGGACGTCAGCAGCGGAGCCGTCCGCAGCCCGATTCAGGATTCGATCTCATTGTCCGGGACTGCGTCCGGATCCACACCGGGAGCCTCTTCGACGTCGACCTCCTCGGGTTTCTCGCCGCC
>ENA-ORCR01000130-ORCR01000130.1-marine-metagenome-genome-assembly--contig:-NODE-130-length-81764-cov-3.642195_pt1 | contig 81764 bp, 69 predicted proteins | sample MGYA00237782_ERZ508514 | MGnify/ENA primary metagenome ERZ508514 (study PRJEB26185, sample SAMN06268960) | marine metagenome | isolation source: Eden Landing Ponds, San Francisco, CA, USA | place...
CCGGCGATCGGCTACAGGATCGTCCCGATCCTCGTCCTCGTCCTCGCGGGGATCGTGGTCGTGCAGCAGGCGTCGTCGCGTCTCGAGACCCAGAGCGCGGCCGCCGTGGGCGCGTCGATCCTGCCGGGGTATCTCGTCCTCGCGCTGCTGGGGACCTTCCTGTTCGAAATCTCCACCACCACGACGACGAACCCGTTCAGCGGCGCCTCGACGACCACCACGGCGGCGCCCGAGATGGTTCCCGCCATCGCCATCGTCGGCGTGGCACTTCCGCTCGTTCTCGGGGCCATCGGCGGCGCCATCTCGAACGAACTGTAGCGGCTCGCGTCGATTTTTCGCGGTCTCAGGCGACCAGCGCCGCGGATCGGGTGCCGGGGATCAGTCGTCGTCGGCCCGCGGCGCCGTCTCGCTCTCCGAGTCGACCGTGTCGGCGTCCGCGTCGGCGTCTCCCTCGGAGTCGGCGCGGTCCGCGACGAGTTCACCATCGGCGCCGGCTGTCACGACCCGGTCCCCGCGCGGTCCCTCCAGATCGACCGTGGGCAAGAGGTCGCGCAGGTATTTCCCGGTGTGTGACGCCTCGGTCCGGGCGACCTCTTCGGGGGTTCCCGCGGCGACGAGTTCGCCGCCGTGCTCGCCGCCCTCGGGTCCGAGATCGACGATGTGGTCGGCGTTTTTCACGAGGTCGAGTTCGTGCTCGATGACGACCACGGTGTTGCCGTCGTCGGTCAGGCGGTGGAGCACGTCGATGAGCTTGCGCTCGTCGTGGGGGTGCAGCCCGGTGGTCGGCTCGTCGAGCAGATACAGGGTCTCACCGGAGTCCTTCTTCCCGAGCTCCTCGGCGAGCTTGACGCGCTGGGCCTCCCCGCCGGAGAGCGTCGTCGACGGCTGGCCGAGCTGCATGTAGTCCAGGCCCACGTCCTTCAGCAGCTTGAGCCGGCGTCGGATCTGGCTGTGGCCCTCGAAGAAGTCGTAGGCCTCGTCGATGCTCATGTCGAGGACGTCCGCGATGGTGGCGTCCTTATAGGTCACGTCCAGCGTTTCGCGATTGTAGCGGGCGCCGCCACACTCCTCGCAGGGGACCTGCACGTCCGAGAGGAAGTTCATCTCGATCGTTACCGTTCCCTGCCCGCCACACTCCTCGCAGCGGCCGCCCTTGACGTTGAAGGAGAAGCGGCCCACTTCGTAGCCGCGCTGTTTGGCGATGTTCGTCTCGGCGAACAGATCGCGGATGTGGTCGAAGACGTTCGTGTAGGTCGCGGGGTTCGACCGCGGCGTGCGCCCGATGGGCGACTGGTCGATGAGTCGGACCGTCTCGATAGCGTCGAGGCCGGAGAGGCCGTCGTGGTCGCCCGGTTCGACGTCGGTGTTGCCGTGCATCTCGCGGGCGAGTGCCTTGTAGAGCACGTCGTGCATCAGCGTGGACTTGCCGGACCCGGAGACGCCGGTGATGGCCGTGAAACAGCCGACCGGGATATCGACGTCCAGGTCGTCCAGGTTGTGCTGGCGGGCGCCCTCGATGGTGATGTGTCCATCCGGGTCACGCCGGTTTGCCGGGACCGGAATCGCCTGCTCGCCGGAGAGGTAGTCGCCGGTGACGCTGTCCTCGCAGTCGAGTACTTCGTCGTAGTCGCCGTTGACGACGATTTCGCCGCCGCGCTTGCCCGGGCCAGGCCCCATGTCGATGATGGTGTCCGCCCGGCGCATCGTCTCGGTGTCGTGCTCGACGACGAGCAACGTATTGCCGATGTCGCGGAGTTCTTCGAGCGTGTTCAGGAGGCGGTCGTTGTCGCGCTGGTGCAGACCGATGGAGGGTTCGTCGAGGACGTAGAGCACGCCGACCAGGCCGCTCCCGATCTGTGTCGCGAGTCGGATGCGCTGGCTCTCGCCACCGGAGAGGGTGGCTGCCTCCCGGTCCAGCGTCAGGTACTCCAGGCCGACCTCGCACATGAACCCGAGGCGGGCGCGGATCTCTTTGAGGATCTCCTCGGCGATTTTCGTCTGGCGGGCGTCGAGGTTCGCCTCCATCGCCTCGAAGTGTTCCAGCGCGTCGCCGATGGACATCTGATTGACCGCGGTGATGGCCGTGTCGTCCACGAGCACGGCGCGGGACTCTGCTTTCAGACGGGTGCCCTCACACTCGGGACAGGTCGTCGTCGCCATGTACTCCTCGATGTGCTCGCGAGCGCGGTCGGAGTCGGTCTCGACGTGGCGCCGTTCCAGGTTCGGGATGACGCCCTCGAAGCGTTCGGTCTTCTCGCGGGTACCGTTCTTTGTGCGCCACTCGAAGTGGACACGTCTGTTCGTCCCGTAGAGGAACTGCCGCTGGATGGATTCGTCCAACTCCTCGAAGGGCGTCGTCAGCGAGACGTCGAAGTGCTCGGCGACGTTGTCTAGCTGGCGCGAGTAGTAGGTCCGGTCGTAGCTCCAGGGCTCGAAGACGTGTTTCAGGGGCTTCGAGCGGTCCTGGATCACCAGGTCTTCGCTGACTTCCTTGGTCTCGCCGAGGCCTTCGCAGGCCGGGCAGGCGCCGTAGGGACTGTTGAACGAGAACGAGCGGGTCTCGATCTCGCTGATGTCGACGTTACAGTGCGTACAGGCCAGGTCCTCGGAGAACTCCACGACGAGGCGGTCCTCGGCGACGGCCTCGCCACCGGACTCGGACCCTTCCTCCTCATCCTCGTCCTCGTCGTCCGCGTCACCGAGGTCACCGACGGAGCGGGTGGTCGACCCGCCGAGTTCGACGTCTTCGGGCGGCTCGGGGAGTGCGACCTTGATGATGCCGTCGCTCTCTTCGAGCGCGGTCTCGACGGAGTCGGTGATCCGCGAGCGCGCCTCCGGACCCACTTTGACGCGGTCGACGACCACGTCGATGGTGTGATCGTAGTTCTCGTCCAGGTCCGGCCGGTCCAGCGAGAGGTCGTGCTGTTCCCCGTCGACCTCGACGCGGGCGTAGCCCTCGGCGACGAGTTCGTCGAACAGGTCCTCGAACGCGCCCTTCTGGTCGCGGACGACTGGCGCGAGAATCTTCGCGCGTGTGCCCTCGGGCAGGTCGAGGATGCGGTCGACCATGTGCTGGGCGGACTGTTCGCCAACTTCGCGACCACACTCGGGGCAGTGGGGCGTGCCGATGCGAGCGTAGAGCAGACGGAGGTAGTCGTGGAGTTCGGTGACCGTCCCCACCGTCGAACGCGGGTTATTCGCGGCGTTCTTCTGGTCGATAGAGATAGCCGGCGAGAGGCCCTCGACGTTCTCGACTTTGGGCTTGTCCATCTGCCCGAGGAAATTGCGCGCGTAGGCCGACAGCGACTCGATGTATCGACGCTGACCCTCGGCGTAGACGGTGTCGAACGCCAGCGAGGACTTCCCCGACCCCGATAGCCCCGTCACGACCGTCAACGCCTCTCGCGGGATCGTTACGTCGACGTCCTTGAGGTTGTGTTCCTCTGCCCCGCGGACCTCGATGACGTCTTTACTCATCTATCACTCGCCTAGGACTGGGTGAGTGAAACGCTGTCGATTTCCCGGCCCGGCCGAGGCGGGTCCGTGATCCCCCACAGCCTAGTCGCCCTCGCCGCTGCTGTCGCGGACCAGCAGGCCCAGCGCCGCCCCGACGAACCCGATGGCGGCGAGGTAGAGGTAGGTCCGCTGAAGCCCGATTGCGTCGACCAGTTCGCCAGCGACGACCTCGCCGACGGCGCCGCCGAAGCCCAGGCCGAGGCCAGTGAGCGCCGTTTGTGCGGTCGAAGTCACCCGCTCGCTGGCGACCGCGAACACGAGATTGACGACGGCGAGGTTGTAGAGGCCGTAGCCGAGGCCGCCGGCGACCTGCACGGCGAGGATGGCCCAGGGCTCTGCAGTCAGCCCGTAGACGAGGTGGGGGAGCGCCACGCCGGCCCCGCCGACGACGAGGAAGGCGCGGTAGGAGTCGGAAAAGCGGAGCGCGTACACGAACGCCCCTGCCTCGAACAGCGTCTTCACCGTCCACGCCATCCCGGTTAGCGCGTCCGCCGAGAGCGTCCACGGCCCGAGCACGGCGCTGGCCTCGACGGCCCGCATGTACACCGAAAAGAAGGCCGAACCGCCCCGGATCGAGAGTCCGACCACGAACGCGACGAGCAACACGACCAGGAACTCTCTGTTCGTCGCCAGCTTCCGGACGGCCTCCGGGAGTGGCGGTTCGCCGTCCGACGCGTCGTCGCCGGTGTCGTCCGCGGTGTCGACACCGGTTTCACCGCTTGCCTTCAGGTCGTCGCGCTTGCCCTGCTCCACCGCGTCCGCCTCCGTCTCGGAGAGCGTCCACACGACGCCGACGAGGACGACCATGCCGACGGCGTAGACGTAGACGATGGACGCGATGCCCGCCACGGCGACGAGGAACCCGAAGCCGAGGCTGCCGATGCCGAAGGCGACCGACCCGAACGCGCGGATCTTCCCGTAGTCGTAGCCCTGTGAGAGGACGAGCCCGTTCGCGATGGGCACGATAGGCGCGTGGAACACCGAGAAGACGGCTGTTCCGACGGCGACGAGGAGGAACGGCTCGGCGAGTCCGTCGGCGTACGGATACGCGAGCAAGCCGAGCGCGGAGACGGCACCACCGACGACGAGCACGGGCCGCTCGGCCCGCAGGTAGTCAGTGACCAGGCCCCACACCGGCTGTGCCGCGACGCCCGTCGCCGTCATCAGGAAGCCGATCTGCCCCATCGCCGACCCGGACATCCCCATCTGCTCCAGGTAGACGTTCCGGAAGACGACCAGGCCGGAGAAGGCCACGAAGTGGACGAAAAACAGCGACTGGAACCGGACCTTCTGGCCGTCGAGGTCGGTCCAGTCACGCCGCAGTCGTTCCAGCCTGGTCGCCGACACGACTTGACGGATGCGGTCCCCGCACGTAAACGGTCGACTCGCGGCGGATCCCGCCGACTGTTCGCGGGAGGGACTGTTCGCGGGACGAACCAGTCACGTCGCGGGCGGCTCTGACACCGTTTGGCGGGGGCACGGGGTTTGATTGTCCTCCCGGTGATTGGTCCACGAGACATGAAGGGGTCTTACGACATCGCGGGGCTGGAACTGACCGACGACAACTATACCGTCGAACAATCGCTCATCAGGAACAAGTACAAAGCGCTCGACGCGGGCGGGAACGTGGTCCTCCGGGGGAAACAGAAGCTGTTCAAGCTCAAAGAGGAGTTCCCGTTCGTCGACGGTGACGGCAACGAAGTGTTCTCGGTGAAAGCCGGGAGCATGCTCGACGTGGCTGGCAACTACATGCTCACGGACAGCCAGACCGGCGAGGAAATCGTGGTGCTCGACAACGACTTCTCCATCTTCCAGGACACCTGGACGGTCCGCGACCCGGACACCGGTGAGAAACTCGCTGCGCTGGACTCCCGAGGGGCGCTCTACACCATCGCCCGTCACTACCTGCCGTTCGGCGGCCTGATCCCGCACAAGTACGAGATCACCGACGGGAACGACGGGCACGTCGGCACGATCCAGGCCCACTTCTCGATCCGGGACCGCTACGACATCACCATCGACGACGCGTCGAACGTACCCAAAGAACCCATCGTCGCCGCCGCGATGGTCATCGACGCGATCCAGAACCACTAGCAGACGACCGTTTTTGCGCTCGAGTGTCCTCGGGTCGCGAAGCGACCCAGCGGGCACTGCGTGGCGGGGCCGCCGCCACGTCATTCGGTCGCGGGTCAGCGGCCCGCGACCCGCTCACGAACCACTCTCGGCCAACACAGCGAGCGCTCGCTCCGCTCACGCTCGATAGAACCGCCTCGCGCCACGGGGGCAGGGCGGATGCAATGCGGTCCCGCTCCGCCACCGCCGCGCTCCCGTTCCGCCACCATCGCGCTCCCGCTCCGCCACCGCCGCGCTCCCGCTCCGCAACCGTTCCGTTAGCGCTCCGCCACCGGCTCACTCCGCGCGTCTCTCACTCCTCTTCGTCGGCCTGCCGTTTCCACTCGCGTTCCTGCCGGCGTTCGGCCACGTGGCGGCGGCCGTCGGCCAGATCCATCCGAGCGAACTCTTCGAAGGCGGTCAGCTCCGTCATGAAATCCGCCTCGAAGGACTCCAGCACGTCGTAGGACCAGCGGTCCTCGTCGACGACGCCGCGCGGGAGGTGGCGGTCACGGATCTCGTCCGCGAGATCTTCGTGGCGGCTCTCGCGGAGCAGTTCCTCGGCCTCGGCGAGATGTTCCATCGCGTGTCCGGTGTTGTGGTGGAACTCCAGGAGCTTCCCGTGGGCGCGCCGGAGCCACTCGACGCCGAGTTCGACCTCGTGGAGTGCCTCGACCTCCAGCTCTGTCAGGTCCGCACCCGGTCTGTCACTGTCCGTCGCCATGTCTAGTGGTACCACAGCACGCAAGATACGTGTGTCGGCGAACGCGACGAGCGGGGCGGCTCCGCTCAGGCGTAGGCCTCGAACTCCTCGCCGAAGACGAGGAAGTACGCGACGCCGATGACGCCCGCGACGGTGGCGACGCTGAAGGCGAGTTCGGGGCCGGCGGTGAGCGTCTCCAGCGGCCCGACCGGCAGGCTCAGGACCCAGTCGCTGTCGTAGAGGTAGCCGCCCAGTGCAGCACTCGGGATGACGATGGTGTTCCGGAGCAGGTAGTAGGCCCCGGTGACGCGGCCGCCGGCGTCGCGTTCGGCCGGGCCGACGATGAGTGCCTTGTGCGAGGGGAGGCCCGCAAAGCGCAGCCCCGAGAACGCAAAGAGCAGCGTCACGACGAGCGGGTCTGCTGGGGCGAAGATGAGCGTGGCAGGGAAGACGGCGTAGACGGCGAAGCCGACGGCGACGACGGGTTTCAGTCCCACGCGTTCGGCGGCGATGGCGGCGGGAGCCATCGAGACGAGGGCGACGACCATCTCGACGCCGAGCAAGAGGCCGAAGAAGACGGCGGGGTTGAGATAGACGCCGAACAGCGTCACGTCGAGTTCGAAGATGCGGGTGATGACGAGGATGAAAAAGCCGTACACCATGCCGTTCGCGAAGCGGACGAACGTGTCGGCGACCAGGAGGGGCCGAAGTGGGTCTGGCAGGTCGGCCAGGTCGCTGCGGATCTGGGCGACCCCTTCGAACGCTTTGCCGAAGGAGTCGGCCTCGTTCTCGTAGCGAACGTGCTGGACGACCGTGGCCAGCGCACCGAACCCGACGGCAAGGGCGAGGACGTAGAGGAATCCAGGCAGGATGTCTTCTTCCCCAGCGCCCCCGAAGACGAAGAGCAGTCCGGCCGCCAGCACGGGACCGAGCAGGAAGGCGCTTCGACGGAAGGTCTCAGTGCTGGCGAAGCCACGGGCGAGGCGGTCGTCGGCGACGCTCTGCTTGACGATGGCGAAGGTGGCGCCGAGGCCGAAGGACTTCCAGGCCTGTGCGAGCACGAGGCCGACGAAGATCCAGACCCAGGGCTCGACCACGAGCCCACCCAGCCCGACTGGGGCCACCAGCGGTCCGAGGTCGATGGGACCGACGAGCGGAGCGACCAGCCAGACCAGAAACCCGAGCGTCGAGAGTAACCCGAAGAACGTGAGTGCGGACCGGGAGCCGACACGGTCGGAAAAGACGCCGCCAGCGTAGGGATAGACCGCACTGATGACGTTCCCGAACGAGCCGTAGAGGCCGACGATGAACGGCGAGGCGCCGAGGACGACGAGGTACTCGGAGAGGTAGCGACCGGTCATCTGGAAGCCGAGACTGAAGGCGAACATCGCCAGCGAGAGGACGAGCACGTCGCGCTCCAGCGAGAGGAACTGCCTGAGCGTCGACCGGACCGTCGGGGACTCCGTGGCCATGATCGGACGTCTCCGCCCGCCGACTTTACCGTCTACGAGGCGGTGATTGTTTCCTGTTCGACCGAGTGGGACGGCGGCAAAATCGCGGTCGATCGGTGGGGCTGAACCGACTCGTCAGTCAGTCGCGGCGGCGGGCCGCGAGCGCTCCGAGGACGAGTGCGAGCACTGCGGCGGCGACACCGAATCCGGCCCCCGAACCGCTCGTCGTTGTCGTCGTGTCGGTCGGCGTCGCAGTCGGCGTGGCGGTCGCCGTCGGGGTGTCGTCACCGCCAGGCTGGACGCCCTCGACGGTCACACTGTCGGCGCGGTTCCTGGCTTCGGCGCTGATCGTGACGTTCCCGCTCCTCTCGATGGTGACGCTGATGACGCCCTCGACGTCGGTCTGGCCGACCTCGCTGTCGTCCCGGGTGACCGTGGCACCGTCGATGGGGGTGCCGTACTCGTCGGTGACGGTCACGCGCACTGGTTCACCGACGACGACGCGGTTACTCCCGACCTCGACGTTGACGGCGGGCGTCCGCTGGATGGTCGCGTTGACGCTGGCCTGGGACTCGTCCACACGCAACTGCTTCGTGACGCTCTCGTAGCCGGGTTTGGTGATCGTGACATCGTAGTTGTCGTTGACCGGAACGCTCACGGTCACGGTCCCCGTCCCCTGTGTCGTCACGTCAGCGATGCCGGGAACCGTGACGTTCGCGTTGCCAACTGGCTGGGGCGAGTCGAAGTGGTCGTCCCTGACCGAGAAGGTTACCAGCACGGTGTCCTGCTCGATTTCCATCGTCTTGCTGACCTGCCCGTCGACGGTCAGCGTCGTCTTGTTCCGCACGTACCCTTCTTTGAACGTGATGAGCGTGTAGTTCCCCTGTTCGACGTTTCCGGTCGTGAACGTGCCGTCGCCGGCCGTTCGCGCGTTGACCACGGGTCGCCCGTCGTGGAACATCCGGACGATGGCGTTGTCGAGCGGCCCACTTCCGCCCTCGACCGTGACAGTGGCCGTCCCCTTCCGGGCCACTTCGATCGTCACGTCGCGCTCGCTGGCGTTCTCGACCACGTACGGGTGGTTACGGACGTAGTGTGGATGGTCGACGCTGATGGTGACGTCCTCACCCTCGGCGACGTCGAGGAAGGCCTTCCCGTTCCCGGCAGTCGTTCGATTGACGGGGCCGCCGCCGTCCCACGTCGCAGAGAGGTCCGCGTCACTCAGTGGGTTCCCGCTCTGGTCGACCACGGTGACCGTGAGTGTCACCGTCTCCTCGTCCGTCGTCGTCGCGCTGACGCCCCCCACGAACGACGCGCAGACGACGAACACCGAAAACAGCACCGCGGCAACTCGTGCGTGTACCCGTGACATGGATGTACCGTCGACTGGTGGCTTGAAATCTTTGTTGGCTTTCCCGGACCACGAGCGGGGGTTCGTGTGCCGAGTCGAGTCAACAAGTCGTCAGCTTCGCCGGTCCTCTCGGTACAGCGGCGTTGCTCGCCGACTGTCGGACTCCTGTTAGAGGTCTTTGCCGGTCGCTGCTTCGACCGTCTCTTCGGCGCCTTCTGCGAGCGCTTCCTCGGCGCCTCCCGACAGATAGCCCTCGATCAGTTCCGTGACGATTTCGAGTAGGTTCATCGCAGTCGACACACGAGAGCGTCTCTAGTAGGGTTTCCCCAGAAACGGGAATTCGGTCCGCTGGTTACGACGGTGAGATGGCGGCCGAATCGCGGGACTCGGTGTCTACGAGCGCTTTTCGTGGGACGACGTCGATGGTCGTCTCTGATCCGATGGCGGTCCCGCCCTCGATCCGTTCGACCCGCAGGATCACGTCCTCGGGTGAGGCACACCCGCAGTTGACGAACTCCGTCCACTCGTCGCCGACGGAGACACTGCCAGCGTGTGCCCACCGGAGGTAGCGGCGATAGGTGTCCTCTCTCATGTTCTCTTGCAGCCACTCGCTGTCGGCGACCCACCAGTCGTCGTCTTCGTCAGGATCCGTCTCCGGAGACCGGAACGAGACGACGACGCGACTGGCCTGGTCGACGACGGTCGACGGATCGGTCGTATTGACGGTCCCTCGATCGGACTGGGCCATCAGTCGTCCGCCTCCGGCCGGACGGGTTCGGTGGTCGCGGCCGAGCGGTGCGCGTTCGATTCGAGCCACGCTTCGGCGTCCAGCGCGGCCATGCTGCCCATGCCTGCAGCAGTGACCGCTTGCTGGTAGTCGCGGTCCATGACGTCACCAGCGGCGAAGACGCCCTCGACCGCCGTCTCCGTCGTCGCCCAGGTATCGCCCGCGGAGGTAGTCTGGACGTATCCGTCGTCGTCGAGTTCGACGGCGGAGTCCTCGAGGAAGGCCGTGTTCGGTTCGTGACCGACCGCGTAGAACACACCGCCGACCGCGACGTCCCGCGTCGAGACGTCCCCACCGGCGTCGTATTTCTCGCTCGGGTAGCCGTCGGGGTGCGAGACGAGCGTGGCACCGGTGAGGCCCTCCTCCTGTGATCCGTGCAGGGCAACGACCTCGGTGTTCCAGGCGAACTCGATGGCGTCGTGTGTCCGCGCCCGCTCGGCCATGATTTCCGAGGCACGGAGCCGGTCGCGGCGGTGCACGACGGTCACGGAGTCGGCGAACTTCGCGAGGAACAGCGCCTCTTCCATCGCGCTGTCGCCGCCACCGACGACGAGCACGTCGTCGCCACGATGGAACGCGCCGTCACAGGTCGCACATGTCGAGAGTCCGTAGCCCATCAACTCGTCTTCGCCGTCGGCACCGACCCAGCGGGCGCTGGCGCCGGTGGCAACGATGAGGGCTCGCGTCCGGAGCGTCTCGCCGGTCGAGAGGGAGAGTTTCATCGGCTGGCCGTCGAGGTCGGCGGACTCGATCAGTCCGTGTTCGAACTCGGCCCCGAAGCGCTCGGCCTGTTCCCTGCCCCGCTGGATCAACTCCATTCCGCCGACCCCGTCGGGGAACCCGAGGTAGTTCTCGACGTCGGTCGTGAGCGTCAGTTGCCCGCCCGGTTCGTCGCCTTCGAGGACGAGCGGGTCGAGGTCGGCACGGGCGGCGTAAACGGCGGCCGAGAGGCCGGCGACGCCCGAACCAGCGACGACGACGTCGTGCACGCGGTCGCTCATCTATTCGGTGTACCGTTCGATCAGGGCACGCAGTTGGTCTTCGCCCTGGACCCCCACGATTTCCTCGACCTGCTCGCCGTCGGCGAACAGGACGAGCGTGGGGACGCCGCGGACGCCGTAGGCGCCAGCGAGCGCCTGATTCGCGTCGACGTCGACTTTCGCGACGGCAGCGTCTGTCTCCGTCGCGAGCGAGTCGACGACCGGTTCGAGCATCTTGCACGGACCACACCAGTCGGCGTGGAAATCCGTGAGGACGACGTCGTTCGCTGCGACGAACTCGTCGAGTTCGTCCTGGCCGTCGATGGATACGGGGTCGGTCGGCGTCGCGGCAGTCTGTTCGGATGCGGTATCAGCTGTCATCAGCCCACTGTAGGGCCCGGCCGAAGTTAAGGGTTTTGGGAAAATTACACAATACTATCGGGCTGTTCCGGGCGTGTGGTAGGGGGCGACACGAACGTAATCGTCATTCGAACGAGAGGAGAGTACAGGCGTCAGATCGGTCGACAGTCTAGCCTTCGACGACGGGTGTGGTCGGGTCTTCCTCGTCGTATTTGGTCTCGAACTCCTGGATGAGCTGACCCATCTTCGCGTACCAGTCGTTGAGCATTCGCTGCATGTTGTCAGCTATCTGGGAGGGGTCGGTCGGCTTGTAGACGTGGTAGTAGCCGCCCTGGTCGTAGTTGACCTGCTCCTTCTGGATGAATCCTGCCTGGAGAAGCCGTTGGACGCCGCGGTAGGCCGTCGAGCGCTCGCGGTCGACCGCTTCGGCGACTTCGTCGACCGTCAGTGCTTCCTCGGTGTTGACGAGGGCCTGAAATATCTCCCGATCGAGCTGTTTGAGGCCGTGGAAACACTCCAGGAGCCCCTCGCACTCCATGTCCTGCTGGAGTTGTTCGGACATCGAATCTGGCATTTGTCTCACGAAGGAGTTCGGAGTACGTGGTTAAAAGACTTGTGTACGATCTATACAATTGTACTCACGATCAGGTGGCCGGTTCGAGTGGGCCCCGGCCGTCTCGCGTCAGTCGGCCGCGCCGGTGGACGGAGCGGACTCGGTCCGGAGCGCGCGGACGGAACTGACGACGACGGCACCGGAGACGAGGGCGGCGGCGCCGAGGATGATGACCAGCGAGACGGTCTGGAGCACCGGCACGTCGGCGAACTCACCGACCTTTCGGATGGCGACGGCGATGGCCCCGAGCAGGAGCATGACGCCGAAGTACACCTTGATCTCCGACTCGTCGACGAGGCTCGTGGCTGCTGCGCCGAGACGTGCACCGAGGGCGCTCCCGGCGAGGAGCGGCACGACGATGGAGAGGTCGACCGCACCGTCCATCGCGTACAGGAAGCTCCCGATTCCGCCGGAGAAGACGATTTCGAAGAGGTCGGTCCCGACGGCGACGGGGACCGGGACACCGACGAGGTAGAACAGGGCGGGCATACGGATGAATCCGCCACCGACGCCGAGGAACCCGGAGAGCAACCCGGTCGCAAAGGCGACGCCCAGGATCATCCACAGCGAGACCGATATCCCGCCGCGGAGTTGCATCATCGGCGGAATCCGGTAGGACTGGATCTTCTTGGCGATATCGGGAATGTCCTCGCCGTCGATCTCGGCGTCGTCAGCGACGTCGTGGTCGATGCCACCGCCACTCGAACCCCTCGTCGCGGTGTAGGTGATGAACAGCCCGATCCCGCCGAGGAGGCCGACGTAGATGATGCTGACCACGGTGTCGGCCAGCCCGATGTCCTGGAGCCAGTGGAGCCCGATCTTGCCGACCTCGATCCCGCCGGTCGTGCCCGCGATCATGAGCACACCGAGTTTGTAGTCGACCTGTCCGAGGTCCCGGTGTTTGAGCGTCGCGATCACCGAGGTCGCGAACACGAACGCGAGCCCGGACGCCACGGCGACGTCCGTCTCGTAGCCCATGACCATGAGCGCGGGCGTGACGAGAAAGGACCCACCCATCCCGAAAAATCCGAAGAGGAGTCCGATGAGGACACCGAACCCACTGAACAGGAGCAGCATGCTCAGTGCGACGCCGAACAGTTCCATCACGAACCCCCCCGTAGGGCCTCAATGAGGGCCGGTCCGGCCACGCGTTCGAGGAGGCCGTATCCAACGTACAGTACGAGCGCTTCGAGCAAGACGACACCGATGACGAGGGCTGCCCCACCGATGCCGGTCGCGTTCTCAAGCCCGAACATCAGTCGTTCCGTCTTCCGATAGTGCGTGATTCATGGAATTCTACTCACGACTGGGTACTTGACTGCGCCACTTAACGGTTTTGGGCTAGGCATACAATATTACTGCAACGGATGGGATAGCTACCCAACGGAGATATTTCCATACGTTATAGAAATATAGGGCCGGATCGATGTAGCTCGAAGAGGGCTTTTTTCGGCCGATTCGTGGCTCGCGCGCGAGCTCGCCTCGGCCGACTCGACGGATCGCATCGTCCGAATCGGTTGGACTGACCGCGACCATCCGGCCCGAGACACGCGCGGTTCGGTCCAAGTTCGGGACGGTTGTATTGGACGATCCAAACAATATTATGCGCTCGGTGCCTTGGCTCGAATATGAGAGCGATCTACGCGACGGACCTCTCGGCAGCGAGTGAAGCGGCTATCGAGAACGAGACCTGTCTCGAATGCCTCGACCGGATCGGCGTCGAGACGATCCATCTGGTCACGGTCGTCCCATCGAACGTCCACGCGGGGATGCCGGGAATGGATCTCGAAGCGCGACGCCGTCGTGGGCTGGCCCGCTATCAGTCGGTGATGGAGTCAGCCGGGTTCGGCGTCGAGACGCACGTCGTCCGGGGAACGCCCCACCGGCGGATCAACGGCGTCGCGGAGACCGTCCGTGCCGATCTCACGATCGTCGGATCTCGAGGCCAGAGCCCGCTCGCGAATCGGGTGATCGGGTCGACCGCTCGAAACCTCGCGCGCACGACGGTGGTCCCGCTCCTGGTCAACCGGGTCGAACGTGACGCCGAGGACCCGGCGGTGCTCCACGAGCACCTGTTTCAGCGGGTCCTCTACGCCACCGACTTCTCGGAGAACGCCCAGCGTGCCTTCGACGCCTTCCAGTACCTCCGCCACGCCACCCAGGAGGCGACGCTGGTCCACGTCGAGTCACCGAAGGACACCAGCGACGAGGACCCGGAAGCCGCCCTCTCGGACCTCGCGGAGACGCTCCAGCGCTGGGACGTCCAGACGGACATCGAGATCCGACGGGGTGACCCGGCCGAGGAGATTCTCGACGTCGAGGCCGCGGTCACGCCCACCACGACGCTCGTCGGGTCGCGAGGCCAGAGTCGGCTCCGCCGATTGATGCTCGGGAGCGTCTCCGAGGAACTCGTTGCACAGGCCAGGGGGAACGTGTACCTTGTTCCGCCACCCCGGACGGCCTGACCGCTCCTTCTGCGACGAATTCCCGGCTGGACAACTGTTGTAGTTTTCTGCAAACGTACCAGTCTGGACGCCTCAGCGTGCGCTGGGGCTGGGGCGATCCGAACAGGTATCTCCGCTGGCCACCCGAGCGCCGTCGCCGGTGTCTACCAGCCCATCGACTGGACGACGATGGTCCCGTAGCCGAGGACGAACGCGACGGCGAACGACGCGACCCATGCGCCGACCGTCACCAAGATCTTCTTCGCGCTGACAGCGGCCGTGCCCCCGACTGCCGCACCACTGCCGATGATGGCGCTGACGACGATTTCGTTGAAGGACACGGGAACGCCGAGCAGGACGGCCAGCTGGGCGATCAGAAAGGACGGGACGAGTGCGGCGATCGACCGTCGCGGCCCCAGCGAGGAGTAGTCCTGCGCCAGCGACTTGATCATCCGCGGTGCGCCAGTCCAGGAACCGACGAGGATGCCGAGGCCCCCGCCGACGAGGACGGCGAACGCGGAGCCGACGCCCACGTCTTCGAGAATCGGCAGCAGCGGCCCGACAGCGAGGCCGACCTGGCTGGCCCCCGCAGAGAAGGCGACGAGCGAGCCGAGTGCGAGTAGCACGCGACGGAGCCCGCCCGATTCGTCGCGACGAATGTCCGTGGAAACGATCACAGCCACTCCGAGGGCCACGAACAGCGTGAAACCCCACCGGCCGAGCGCGGGGTGGACGCCCAGGAGTCGGTGGGCGAGTCCTGCGAACGACCCCGGTGATCCGTTCGGGCCGAGCCCACCGAATTCGACGTTCGCGAGGACGCCCCCGACGAGGGCCGCGAGCACCGCGACGCTGTATGCTTCGGGGACGTCCGGCCGCGGGAGCAGGCTGGCGATCCCGTAGGCGATGGCGCCGCCCACCAGCGGTGTCAGGGCCCAGACGGCCCCGATCTCCAGGTACTTCGGCCAGACGGGGGTCCCGCCCAGGGCGAGGCCGACACCGATGACCGACCCCGTGACGGTGAACGCCGTCGCGATGGGATAGCCGGTTTTGATACCGATCGCCATGAGTCCGGCGCCGATCAGGAGGACGGTGATGACGCCGGTTACGGGCAGGGTCAGGCCGCCGATCAGGCCGCGACCGACCGCCTCGGAGACGTTCGCCCCCTGGGTGACGGCGCCGGCGAGTCCGAGCAGTCCGACGACGAACGCGGCTCGCATCGTCGAGATGGCGTTGGCGCCGACAGCGGGCGCGAACGGTGTCGCACCGCTCGACCCGGCACCGATGACCCACGCCATGAACAGACTCGCGAGTCCGGCGATCAGAAAGAGCCCGATAAGTGATGGTTCCATTATGGAGAGAATCGTGGGCGGCGAGGGCTAGTCCGCGCTGGCGACCGCGGCGTCACTCTTCGAAACCCTGCTTCGCCAGTACCCCTGGACGTACGCGCCGAGGAACATGCCCGCCAGCGCCCAGAGGATGGCGATGTTCCCGGTGCCGAGACTCGCGTAGGCGGCGCCGGGACAGATCCCCGAGAGGCCCCAGCCGACCCCGAAGATGGCTCCGCCGACGAGGACGTTCCTGTCGAATGACTTCAGCCGCCGGCCGTAGTCGTCACCGGTCAGGGGCGCTCGGTCCCACAGTCGCGGGACCACCGCGAAGGCGATGCCGGAGACGATGGCCGCACCGAACATGACGAACAGCAGTCCGAAGTCCTCGAACTGGAGGAAGTTCAACACGACCTCCGGGCGCGCCATCTGGCTGAATCCGAGTCCGAAGCCGAAGATGACGCCGCCGAGGAGGATCAGCGGCATGAACAGGGGATGTCGGTCGGTCATTTACGGAGCCACCCCCAGTGCGGCGACCACCTGTGCGGTCCCGATGGCCACCGTCAGGAACGTGATCACGCCGACGATGGACGTCTTCGAGGCCGAGCCGACGCCACAGACCCCGTGGCCGGACGTGCAGCCCTTGCCGACTCTGGTTCCGATGCCGACCAGGATGCCGCCCAGGAACAGCCGCCAGGGCTGGACGTCCGTGGCCCAGAGCGTCAGGCCGCCGACGTCGTACAGTTGGCCGGTCGTCCCCGGCTGGTAGAGCGGGCTCGAGACCAGTCCTGACTGGAACGTCGCCGCGAAGAGGGCCGCACCACCGATGATTCCGAGGGTGAACACGATGCGCCAGTCCCGGGACGCCACGTACCGCTGGAACCGTGACAGTCCCGAGACGTACGACAGCGTCGATTCGAGGAAGGTACTCGCACCTGGTGTGATGGCGGTCCCGAGGTAGATCACGACGGCACCGAGCCCGACCAGGAGGCCGCCGACGGCGTAGCGACTGATCCCGTTCGGGAACAGGTCGGCGGCCGCCTGGAGCGCGATTGGATCAGTCATGGTCGGGGTCGTCAGTCACCCGCGAGCGAGTCCTGGCTCGCGGCGCAGTTGTTCGGCCCCAGTTCGAGCGTGAACGCCTCCTCGTCGTCGACGGCCTGTTGCCCGAGGTTCGTCGCGATGATGTCCTCGTAGTTGGCCGGGCGGGGCGGCATGTCCGAGAGGATCAGGTCGACGAACTCGGCTTCGTCCATGCGGAGTGCGTCCATCTCGTCGACCAGCGTTCCGATGGGTGCGGTGAACGTCCCGTCGGCCGCCGGGTCGGCGGCGTCACTGAAGTGCGCTCCGCCGATCAGCGTCTCGTCGGGAAGCGTCAGGATCCGCTCCTGGAGCGACTCGTAGAGCATCCGGGCGGCGTCGGGCGCACCCTCGTCACCGTCCTCCAGGTCGGGGCGGGCGACGCTCTCGACGAACAGCCCGTCACCGGTGGCCAGCAGGCTCCCGTCGACGAGATACGAGGTCATTCCGGTCGTGTGTCCGGGAGTGTACACCGCTTCGATGGTGGCGTCGCCGACCTCGAAGGTGTCGCCGTCAGCGGCAGTCGTCAGTTCGTCCGCGTACGCGACCCCGCGGTCGACGGCCGCCTCGGGGATGACGCCCTCGACCCCCTCGTCGTCGAGGTCGCGGACGCCCGAGATGTGGTCTGCGTGGATGTGGGTGTCGAGCGCGTACTGCAGTTCGACCCCGAGGTCCGCGGCGTCGTCGAGGTACCTGTCGGTGAACGCACGGAGCGGGTCGATGATGGCCGCTTCGCCGTCGTCGTAGAGCAGGTACCCGAGACAGCCCGACGAGGGCCGCTGGTACTGCAGGAGTCGTCCGGCGCCGTCGTAGTCAGTGACCTCGACGGCCTCGTAAATGCTCGCCCACCCGTTCATCCCGTCCTCGAGGTGATTGACGTCGTAGCCTTCCTCGGCGAGCGTCCCCGCGACGTACTCGCTGGCACCGCCTTTCGCGCAGAGGACGGTTACCTCGCGGTCGGAAGGGATCTGTTCGAGCACGTCCTCGGCGAGTTCCTCTTCGAGGAATTTGAAGTACGGAACGTTGATCGAGGTGACCGTCTCACCGTCGATGCGCCACTCTTCGTACTCTGATTCCATTCGAGCGTCGAGGATAGTGACGTCCTCGTCGGCGTCGATACGGTCTTTCAGCGTTTCAGGGTCGATACCATCGACTTCGATGTCCGGCGTCGGGAAGTCTTCGGCGTTCATCTGATACATCCCCTTCTACCGGGTAGATACACAAAAGGGTTTGCATAGCAATTCACTATACACACAATACTACCTCGCCCGGTTTTTTCTGGAGGTCGTAAGAGCGCCGATTACTGGCCAGTATAGGTTTCATTACGCGCCCCGCGGGCATCAGTAGTTCGCGGGCTGCACAAGAACCAACATTCTTATATTGACGCAACCGATATTGTGCAATAGCTCCAATATAGACCAACGGAGCGGATTACACAATGAGTGCAGCATACGACATCACAGAGACGCTCGACGTGAAAGGCGCATCGTGCCCGATGCCGGTTGTGAAGACGAAGGCCGCTATCGACGACCTCGATCCAGGGGCGGTCCTGGAAGTCCTCGCGACCGATTCGGGGAGCATGAGCGACATCGAAGGCTGGGCAGCCGGAACCGAGGGCGTCGAACTGCTCGACCAGGAAGGAGACGGCGACGTGTTCAAACACTACGTCCGCAAGACGGAGTAATCATGAGTACGGACACACCCGACGCGCCGGCCGACGACGCGCCCTCGCGAGCGGAACTCGCTGCTCGCGTCGACGAACTGGAGACTGCGCTCGCCGAGGCGACTGACGACGACGGCGACAAGAAGATGAGCATCATCGCGACGAAGGGGACCCTCGACATGGCGTACCCGCCGCTCATTCTCGCCAGCACGGCAGCCGCCTTCGGCTACGAGGTGACCGTCTTCCACACGTTCTGGGGACTGGACATCATCCACGAGGAGCGCTCGACGGATCTCAAGCTTAGCTCCGTTGGCAACCCCAACATGCCAGTGCCCAACGTCGTCGGCGCACTCCCCGGGATGGACCGCGTCACGACGAAGATGATGGAAAAACGGATCGACGACAACGACACCGCGTCCATCGAGGAGCTCATCGAGACGAGCCTCGACATGGGCGTCGAGTTCCAGGCCTGCCAGATGACCATCGAGCTGATGGACTACGACGAAGACGACTTCTACGACGGCGTCACCACGGGCGTCGGTGCGGCGACGGCGCTCCAGGACATGGCCGACGCCGACATCCAGCTACTCGTCTGAGCCCACTCGGGCCGACGGATGCGACGCCCCAGCCCACCGACGCCGTTCTCACCACTTCGTCCGAGAACGTGCGTTCGATCCAGGGCCACTCGACGAGGTGGGATCGGCCGGTATCGCTCGGCCCGGCACTGACGACCACGGTGATTTTCTACGAGGGGTTCAATAGTTACCCATCGATGAACGCCCCTCGACTCACACGGTTCGACCGACCGGGGAGAGACTGGACCGACCGACCATCCAGCGGGCAGGTCCCGAACCGAACCCCGGTCCACGCGCTCACGCATGGAACCAGGTAACCGATCACGGTCGTCCCGACTCCTGCTGGTCGGGCCGTCAGACTGGGTCGAGGACCTGGGAGCGGTGCTGGAGACACAGGTCGAGTCGGCACGCGTCGTCGAAACTGCCGCGGAGGCCCTCGACGCGGTCCGCCGCGACACCACCGACTGCGTGCTCACCGAGTATGCGCTCGGCGGACGGACGGGAATCGACCTCGTCCGTCAGTTGCGAGCCGAGAGCGCCACGGTTCCGGTCGTTATCGCGGCGGTCGATGGCAGCGAATCGGTCGCCAGCGACGCCATCGAAGCCGATGTCGACGACTACGTCGTCGTGGATCAGCCGGTCGAAGCCCAGTTCGAGCGGATTTGGGACCGGGTCGAGGCGGTCGTCGACGCCTCGCGGCAGCGAGCGTCCCGACGAGAGCGTGCCCACCAGTTCGACGCGGTCTTCGCCGATACGCAGACGGCGACCTGGGTCCTCGATCCGCAGGGGTCACTCGTTCGAGGTAACCGAACTGCCAGGGAGCTCGTCGGCGGGACGGACTCACACTTCGAGGGCGACCCGTTCTGGACGCTCCCGCCGTGGTCCCGGGAAGACAGTACGAAAACCGACGTCCGGCGGCTCGTGAACACGGCCGTCGATGGCTCGTTCGCCCACGCGGTCATCACGCTGTCGCTGGACGCGTCGAATCCGCGCGTCGTCGACCTGTCGGTCCGCCCCGTCGAAGACGAACGCGGTGATCTGGTCTCCATCGTCGTCGAGGGCGTGGACATCACGGACCGAGTCGAACTCGAACGCGACCTCCGACGGTCGGAAGCGCTGCATCGGGTGACGCTCAACAACATGACCGACACCGTCCTCATCACGAACGAGGCCGGGGAGTACACGTACGTCTGTCCCAACGTGCACTTCATCTTCGGCTACTCCGCCGAGGAGATCCGTGACCGGTACCCGATCGAGGAGCTCCTCGGAGCGGACCTCTTCGACCGCGACCGCCTGGCGGCCGACGGCGTCCTCAAGAACATCGAGTGTACCGTGACCGACAAGGCCGGTCGCGAACACACGCTCCTCGTCAACGTCCGGGAGGTGTCGATCCAGGACGGGACCGTCCTCTATAGCTGTCGGGACATTACCAAGCGGAAACAGCGTGAGCAAGCCCTCGCCGCGCTACACGAGACTGCTCGGGAGTTCCTCTACGCGGAAACACACGGCGAGATAGCCCACCAGATCGTCGAGGACACCGAAACCGTCCTCGATATCCCTGCGAGCGCCGCGTATCTATTCGATGCCGACGCGAACGAACTCCGGCCCACTGCCCACTCTCAGGGGATGACCCGGATCCACGGCCCACTGCCGACGCTCCCGCTCGACGGCGAAAGTCTCCCGAGTCACTCCTTCGTGGCGGGCGAGACGGAGTTTTTCGACGACGTTCACGACTCGGCGTTGCTCGACGACCCTGCGACCGATCTGCGGAGCGCGGCCTACATCCCGCTCGGTGACCACGGGGTGTTCGTCGCCGGATCCGACGAGGTAGGAGTGTTCGACGGCGTGAGGCGCGAACTGGCCGACCTGCTCGCAGCGACCACCGAAGCGGCGCTCGATCGGGTCCGGCGCGAGTCACAGCTCCGCGAGCGAGACCGCGAGCTCAAGCGCAGCAACGAACAGCTCACCACCCTCAACCGCATCAACGAGACGATCAGAGAGATCGACCGAACCATCGTTCGGGCGGAGACGCGCGAGGAAATCGACCGGGCTGTCTGTGACCGATTGACCGAGGCGGACCGCTTCCAGTTCGCCTGGATCGGGTCGGTGGATTCCACGAACGAGCGAGTCGAACCGCGAGCGTGGGCCGGTGACGAACAGGGGTACCTCGACAGTCAACCGTTCACCGTCGCTCCCTCCGGGACGGAACCCGCCGGGCAAACCGCAGCCACCGGGGAGGTGACCATCGAGCCGACGGTCGCGGAGGCTCTCAGAGACCAGCCCTGGCGAACGGACGCGCTCATGCGAGATTTTACGTCCGTGCTGAGTATTCCACTGGCATACAACGACCTCACGCACGGCATTCTCACGGTGTATGCCGATTCACCGGACGCGTTCGACGAAACGGCACGAACGGTGTTGGCCGAACTCGGGGAGACTATCGCGTCGGCACTCAGTGCCATCGAACGGAAAAACGCACTCCTCACGACGACGGTCACCCGCGTGCAGTTCCTCGTCGACGATCCGACGTTTGTGCTCTCGCGACTCGCACGAGAGGCGGACTGTTCCATCGGCTATCAGGGTGACATCCGGCAGACCACCGAGGGGAACGCGCTCTTTCTCACAGTCGACGGTGCGCCAGTCGACGCCGTGGTGGACGTCGCGACAGACATGGCAGCCGTCGACGAGGTTCGACCCATCAGTACGGACGAGACCGGTGGGGTCGTTCGCCTGCTGCTGCAGCGACCGTTTCTCGCCCAGGAGTTGGCCGACCACGGCGCGGTCCTGCGCGAGGCCAACGCCGTTCCGACCGAGTCCCAACTCGTCATCGATATCCCAGACAGTATCACGACCCGGGCTATCAGGGACGTCCTCCGTGGGAGTCTGTCGGACGTCGACCTCCAGACGAAACAGACGCTCGATCGGACGAACGAGCGATTCGTGGGGGCGTCTCTGCTCGACGACCTCACGAAACGACAACTCGAAGTGGTTCAGACGGCGTATTACAGCGGATTCTTCGAGTCACCGAGAGAGAGCAACGGCCAGGAAGTCGCTGACCTGCTGGGTATCTCACCGCCAGCGTTCTATCGACACGTTCGGACGACCCAGCGGAAACTATTTTCCGCCGTGTTCGAAGAGCGCAGTCTCCTCGAATCAGGCGAGGGGTTCAATACTTAACACCGAACCCGTCCAGCCGTTCAGTAGTGAACGACTGAATATTCCCTAATACACCTATTATACCGCACTCGAGTGCCGCACACTACTCGGCGCTCGTGACCCTACAATGAGAGATGTCGACCAGGAACCCGACGAGGAGACTCCGTACGAGTGTTTCGACTGTGGAACGATCATCGTTTCAGAAGCAAATCCGGCGAGCTGTCCGGACTGCGGCGGAGACATACGGAATCGTCGGACACCGCTCGAGTGATGTCGTCCGACACGACAGGCGGGCCCCGTGAGGCCCGAGACGACGGACTCGACCCTGCCGATACCGAGCCTGAATCCGCCGTCGAGACGGCCCGTCGGCAACTCAGGTCCGCCGCGGAGCAACTGGACATCGACCCCAACGTCGTCGAGCGGCTCAAGTATCCCGCGACGGTGCAGGAAGTCACCGTCCCGATCGAACGGGACGACGGCTCAGTCGAGGTCTTTACTGGCTATCGGGCCCAGCACGATAGCGTCCGCGGCCCGTACAAAGGTGGGCTCCGTTACCACCCCGACGTGACCAGAGACGAATGCGTCGGCCTCGGGATGTGGATGACGTGGAAGTGTGCGGTCATGGACATCCCCTTCGGCGGTGCGAAAGGCGGGATCGCAGTCGACCCGAAGACCCTCAGCGACGCCGAGAAAGAACGGCTCACCCGTCGGTTCACCGAAGAGATCCGGGACGTCATCGGACCGACGAGAGACATTCCAGCGCCCGACATGGGAACGGACCCACAGACGATGGCCTGGCTGATGGACGCCTACTCCATGCAGGAGGGCGAGACGATTCCGGGCGTGGTTACCGGGAAGCCACCGGTTGTCGGCGGGAGCTACGGCCGTGACGCGGCCCCCGGCCGGAGCGTCGCCATCATCGTCCGCGAGGCGGTCGACTATTACGACCGGGACCTCGCCGAGACGGCCGTCGCCGTCCAGGGCTACGGGAGCGTCGGTGCGAACGCCGCACGCTTACTCGACGACTGGGGCGCGAGCGTCGTCGCTGTCAGTGACGTCAACGGCGCCATCTACGATCCGGACGGGCTCGATACGCACTCGGTCCCCACCCACGACGAAGCGCCCGAGGCAGTGACGCGCCAGACCGCACCCGAGACGCTCACGAACGACGAACTGCTCGAACTCGACGTCGACGTGCTCGTCCCCGCTGCGCTGGGGAACGTCCTCACGGCCGAGAACGCCGACGACGTCCGGGCGTCCCTGATCGTCGAAGGGGCAAACGGCCCGACGACCAGTGCGGCGGGCGCGGTGTTCGCCGAGCGGTCGGTTCCCGTGATCCCGGATATTCTCGCCAACGCCGGCGGCGTCACCGTCTCGTACTTCGAGTGGCTCCAGGACATCAACCGTCGGTCCTGGTCGCTCGAACGCGTCAACGAGGAACTCGAGTCGGAAATGCTCGATGCGTGGGCAGACGTCTGCGAAGAGTACGAGGCCCGCGACGGCACGTGGCGCGATGCCGCCTACGTCGTCGCGCTCTCCCGGATCGCTGGTGCGCACGAAGCCAGGGGCCTCTGGCCCTGATACGCTCAGGTCGGATCCGCTCCGGTCCCTCCCGCTGGGGGACCAGGACCGACCCTCAGTCCCAGTCTCGTTCGAGTGACTCTATCAGCCGGTCGATTTCGGGTTGCGTATTCACGCCGTGGACCGAGACTCGGACCGCGTCGGGAGACGGGAGTGCTCGCACGACGATACCCTCGGACGCGAGTCGTTCGACAGTCGCCTGGGGATCGTCGACGTCGATGGTCACCAGTCCAGATTCCGGGGGCATCGGGCTGAGGAGACGGCTGTCAGGAACCTGCTGGCCCAGCCGTCGTGCGAGTCGCTGGATCCGGTCCTGGAGACGGCCGACACCGACGTCGTCGATGACGTCGATCGCTTCCCGGAGCGCGACGTGTGGGGCTGGATTCGCCGAACCGACCTCGAATCGCCGTGCGCCGGCCGCGTACTCGAAGGGGTCGGCGGTCGGCGTCTCGACGCTCCGGTAGCCAACCGTCCGGGGCGCAAGCGTGTCGGCGACGCTGCCGTCGACGTACAGGAACCCGCCGCCCCAGAGCCCGAGCAGCCACTTGTGCCCGGCCGCGGCGACCACGTCAGCACCCCAGTCGGCGACGTCCATCGGTCGCTGACCGGGGACCTGGACCGCGTCGACGAGCGTCATGGCGCCGGCGTCGTGAGCGATATCGACGAGTTCCGCGACGGGGAGTTCGGTGCCGTGTGTCCAGGTGATCGCGCTGAAACAGACCAGCGTGGCGTCAGAAACGGCGTCGCTGAAGGCGTCGACATCCAGTCGACCGTCTTCGGTCTCGACGACACGGACGTCGACGCCGTCTCGCGAGAGACGCTGCCAGGGGAGCACCCCGGCGGGATGTTCGAGGTCGGTTCGAACGACGACGTCGCCCGAGTCCCAGTCGACCGCGTTCGCGACTGCGTTGATGCCCGCCGTCGTACTCTCGGTGAGCGCGATTTCATCAGTCTCGGCACCGATGAACGATGCGACGCGCTCACGCGTTCGATCGAACGCCCGATACGCGGTCTCGTAGGGGTCACCGTCGACTGGCGAGTCGTACTCGTGAGACTGCGTGAACGTGTCCGCCGCCGCCACGACGGAGCGTGGACTCGGTCCGTGCGCACCGAAGTTCAGATAGGTTCCGTCTGCGAGCGCAGGGATATCCCCGCGAAGTTCTCTCGGATTCATTGGGTGCGCTCCCCGGCGCTCGCGAGGGTCGTCGCTGTCGGTCCGTTCATTGTCAGTTGTACGCACCGTGCCCACATTAATATTGGGAATATCGTACAATATTATAATTCGTCAGCCGCCAGCCGAACCGAGCCGCCGTCGGCCACACGTGCGAGGGGCGCCCTCGTTCGGAACTCCTCTCGGTGTCGACAACGGGGTGTGCGCTGCCGCGAGCGTTCACCTGATGGCCGGGGTCCCACCGAGGAGGTACCACCTTCTCCGGACTGGCGGTATCCTGCCACGCCGACCCGTGTTCCGAACCCGACATCTGAGATTTTGCGACAAACTTAATCGGGTACATCCCGAACATCGAAGTGACGCTTCGTCTTGGAGGGCCGAAGCGTCAGCGGGGACCAACGGCAGCCCCACGACTGCATTCAGTCGTGGGCCGCTGTCGTCTTCGTTTTGCAACACTGTCCGGAACAGCGAGCCACAGGTGTCTCCGCTTGCTCGGGGCCGTCGCGATAGAACGCCGGGTGCCCCACGCGATGATTCGGGAGTCAGGCGGTTCGAGCGGATCTGGCAACACAGAGACAGCGTCGCAGAAGGGCCGGTCACGCAGAGACACCGCTGCAGACGGGTCGGTCACACAGAGACACCGCCGCAGACGGGCCGGTGGATCCGTTCAGTTCAGTCGTCCGTCTCGATTCGTGACGCGCCGATAGCACGGGCCATCGCGAGCAGATAGCCGAGTCCGTGCTGAACCTCGGGGTCCCGAGTCGCTTTCAGGAGCCCGACCGGTCCGACGCGGTCGGGAGGCTCGCTCTCGGCCGTTTTGAGGCCGTTCACGACGGTCTCGATCCCGTCCTGTGCGTCTTCCTCGGCCACCGAGTCGGCGAGTTCACCCAGTGACGCGCCAGTCCCGGCGAGGGAGACCACCATCTCGTCGTCGAGTGCGGCGGTCAACAGCGACGCGACCGACGCGAGTTCGACCAGTTCGTCCAGCGACCCCGACTGCTGCAGAACGACCAGCGATTCGAGCGCGTCCTGGAGTTCCGCGCCGTTCTGGCCGACGGTCTCGGCCAATCCGACCGTCTCGTCGGTCGCGAGTCCGTCGGCGGACTCCGCCAGCGTCGCCGTCGTCCCGGCCATCTCGCGCACCATCTCGTCGGTGAGGGCGTGCTCGCCGAGCGCCAGCACGTCGAGCAACTCGTTGACGGCGTCCAGTCGCCGGACGAGGTCGGCGACGGCCTCCGGGTTCTCGGCGATGGCGGCTTCGAGTTCCGTGTGGGTCTCGGCAGTGCCGTCGACCATCTCAGAGCAACCCCCGTGCGGTGAGCCAGTAGGACTCGTTGTACGCCAGTTTCGACCAGTGAAGCTTCTGTGACGGCGGTGCGGGCGACGGTGGGTTCTCGTAGTCGAACTCGACGAACGACGCCGCGTCCATGCCGGTCTCGACGAAACAGAGGGTCTTGCCGTCGTAGGTCGCGGTTGCGGGTCGGCCGCGAATCTCGCTGGCGAGCCGTCGGGCGACGACGCCCGCCTGGTAGTGGGCGACGCTGCCGGCTTTCGGGACGCCCGTGTCGGCCGTGTCACCGAGTGCGTAGACGTCCTCGGCGGCCTCGGCTTCGAGCGTGTGTTTGTCGACTTCGACCCACCCGCGCTCCCCCAGGCCCGCCTCGACGACCAGTTCGCTGCCGCGATGCGGCGGAATCGCCGCGAGGAGGTCGTACTCCAGCTCGGACCCTTCCATTGTCGCTATCGTCTGGGCCTCCGGGTCGACCGTTTCGGCGTTGAAGAACGTCTCGACCGCGATATCACGGTCCTCCATGATCGGCTGCGCCCACTCCGCGATGTGGGGGTTGCCGTGGACGCGCTGGATCGGGTAGGTGTAGGTGATGTCGACGTCCTCGCGGAGGCCGCGCTCCCGGAACCAGTCGTCGGCCATGAAGACGAACTCGAGAGGTGCCGCAGGGCACATGTGCGGGGACCCGACGACGCTCAACACGAGGTGGCCCTCGGTGAACGACAGCAACTCCTCGCGGAGCGCCGCTGCGCCGGACTCGCTGTAGAAGTCGTGCCCGCCCTCCTCGAGGCCCGGAATCTCGTCCGGCGCGAGCGTCGATCCGGTCGCGAGCACGAGATAGTCGTACTCGATGGGGTCGGGTCCCTCCATACTGTGGAGGCGCTGGGCCTCGGTGTCGATGTCTGTCACGCGGTCGACGCGGAGTTCGACCCGGTCGTCGAGGAGGTCGGCGAGTGGCCGTCGCCCGTCGGACGGCTCGCGCTGTCCGAAGGGGACGTACAGCCACACTGGCTTGTAGACGTGGTCGGGACCGTCGTTGACCAGTGTGACTCGCACGTCACCCGAGTCGATTTCGGCGGCCAGTCGATCCGCGAGGTCGTTGGCCAGAACCGTACCGCCGGTCCCGCCACCGACGATAACGACGTGTTCTGTCATGCCTTCTCCACGTAGAACTCGTGATACTCGTCACTCTCCTCGACTGCCAGGAGGTCGTTTCCGGCCTCCTCGGCCCACTCGGGCACGTCAGTCAATGACTGCTCGTTGTCGCTCAACAGGCAGACGACGCTCCCCGAATCGACGGTCCGGATCTTCCCGATCAGGTCCATCAGCGGTCCGGGACACGCCGCGCCACGGGCATCGACAGTCGCGTCGGCTTCGATAGTGGTCTCGGTCATCGTACGGGTCAACGTTGGGACCAGCCGTATTAGTATTGTGCGACCGTTCCACGATTGTGAAAATCCGATTCCGCCCTCGAACGCAGCGCGATGGTCGGTCTGGTCCGGGTGGCGCCCAATCCAACGACGGTCATCTAATCGGCCCGGAGAGAGCCTTGACGAGCGGACGCTTCCGACGGTGATAGCCACCGCAGTAGACGGTCGGTCCGTGTCTCGCGCTCGCGGGTGGGACTGCTCCGGCGCGGCGCGAGACTCCAGCCGCGTTGTCACGTGCCAACCCGTTATTTATGAGACGGGACGGAATACTCCAGCGTATGGAGGACAGTCCGCTCACGGGGTTGCCGCTGGTGGGCCTGCTGGCGGTTCCGTCTGCCCTGGCGTTCCTCTGGCTGGAACCGGTCGCGGCGCTCGCTATCGTCAGTACGCTTCTGGTCGTGCTGGCTGGGCGTATCATGCTCGGGTCGGCCCAATCGCAGCGCCGCCCGGGGCGAGTGACCTGACGCGACGAACCCTCGATTACCAATGTCTGAGTGCTCGCTCTGTGGTCTCTCGACGCCGTCACCGCCCCATACCGCGCCGGACGTCGAGGGGACCTTCTGTTGTCCGGGGTGTCTCGCGGTCGCCCGGACGGTCGACGACGTGTCAGCAGCCGAAGATGCCGAGACGGCCGTCGAGACCGGCCCGGCAGTCGAGACGGCCGAGGGCGAACGAGCCTACCTCGACGTCGACGGGATGCACTGTACGACCTGTGAGGCGTTCATCGAGGGCCGCGCCGCGGCCGTCGAGATCGACGGCGAGCGGATCACGCTGACGGCCAGCGAAGGCGTCGAGGGGATGCACTGTGCGACCTGCGAGACGTTCCTCGAGTCGACGTCGACGGACACGGCGGGCGTCAACGCCGCCGAGGCCAGTTACACCTCCGGGATGCTGCGAGTGGTCTACGACCCCGAGGTGACCACGCCGGACGCCGTCGCCGAGAGCGTCTCCGCGTACGGGTACGAGGCAGTTCCGAGTGACGCCGAGGACGCAGCAGACGACCAGCAGACCGTCGGCCGCCTGCTCGTGGGCGGCTTTTTCGGCATGCTGGTGATGGCGTGGTACCTGCTCTTTCTCTACCCCATCTACCTGGGGGTCGCCCCCAACGACTTGCTCGTGGACCTCGGCGGCCCCGCCGGGACGTACCTGTTCGCGAACGTCTGGGTGATGGCGACTGTCGTCCTCGGCTACACCGGCTACCCGCTCTTGCGCGGTGCGGTCGTGAGCCTGCGCGTCAGACAACCGAACATGGATCTGCTCGTCGCGCTCGCGGCGACGACGGCCTACGGCTACAGCACCGTCGCGATGGCGCTCGGACAGACCGACCTGTACTTCGACGTGGCCGTCGTCATCGTGCTCGCGGTGACCTTCGGGGACTACTACCAGGAGCGCGTCCGCCGGCAGGCGACGGGACGGCTGGCCGACGTGGCCGAGGAACGGGCCGACACCGCGCGCCGCCGGACGGCCGACGGCACGGAATCCGTCTCCAGGTCGGCACTCGCTGGCGGTGACGAACTGGTCGTCCGAGCGGGCGAGCGCGTGCCCGTGGACGGCACCGTCGTCGACGGGACCGCTGCCGTCGACGAGTCACTCCTCACCGGTGAGTCGGTGCCGGTGTCGAAGGCACCGGGTGACGAGGTCATCGGCGGCGCGACCGTCACCGACGGCGGAGTCGTCGTCCGCGCCGGGGATGATCCGACGAGCACCGCCGACCGCCTCGTCGAGAGTCTCTGGGCGGTCCAGAGCGGGACCGCCGGCACGCACCGTCTCGTCGACCAGATCGCTGCACTGTTCGTGCCGCTCGTCTTGCTCCTGGGCGTCGGGACGACCGCCTGGCACTTCCTCGCGGGTGGCGACGCCGTGGGCGCACTGCTGATCGGCGTCACCGTGCTCGTCGTCTCATGTCCGTGCGCACTCGGGCTGGCGACGCCGATGGCGGTCGCGGCGGGCATCCGTGACGCCCTCGCGTCCGGCGTCGTCATCACGGACGCGTCGGCGCTCGAGACTGCGCCGGCAGTCGACACGGTGGCCTTCGACAAGACCGGAACCCTGACGACCGGGTCGATGACGGTTCGGCGTGTCGTCGGTCACGAGGACACCCTCGCGTCCGCGAGCGCCGTCGAGCAGTTCTCGACGCATCCGGTCGCTGACGCTATCGTCGCTGCCGGCCCGTCAGGGGAGGCCGAGGTCACCGACTTCGAGACGGTTCCCGGTCGCGGGGTGTCCGCGAGGGTCGGCGACCGGACAGTGCTCGTGGGCGACGAGTCGCTGTTCGCGGCCCGAGACTGGCCCGTGCCCGACGGCGTCGCGGCGGCGTACGAGGACGCACCCCCTGGAACCATCCCCAGTTACGTCGGCTGGGACGGGCGCGTCCGCGGCGCCGTCGTCGTCGGCGACGACGTCCGGCCGGAGTGGGAATCGGTCGTCTCGGACCTCGGGACCGATCGGCGTATCGTCGTCATCACCGGCGACGACCCGGCCGCCGCGCGACCGTTCGAGGAGCACCCGGCGGTCGACGAGGTGTTCGCTGGCGTCCCCCCGGAGGCGAAAGCAGCGGTCGTCGAGCGGCTTGCCCGGGACGAGACGGTCGCGATGGTCGGCGACGGGAGCAACGACGCGCCCGCGCTCGCTGCGGCCGACCTCGGGATCGCCATGGAAGACGGGACGCGGTTGGCCGTCGACGCCGCCGACGTAGTCGTGACTGGCGACTCGCTGACCCCGCTCCCGGCGGTGTTCGAGACGACCGAGGGCACCCGCCGACGGGTCCGGGAGAACCTCGGCTGGGCGTTTTGCTACAACGCCATCGCGCTTCCGCTCGCAGTCGTCGGTCTCTTGAACCCGCTCTTCGCCGCGGTCGCGATGGCGACCAGCAGCCTGCTGGTCGTGCTGAACTCGACCCGGAGTGTGGCCGACCGCGACGGCGACTGAACGCGATAGTCGCGGGACAAGAAACCGCGAGGGAAGCACTTTCGGCGGCCGGATTCGCTCACTGCCCGCCCGGTGACCACACGCTCACCGTGGCGACAGCGAGGCCGGCGACGAACCACGCGGCGAGACCCAGGACGCTCGCGGCTACGTTCGCAGTCGGCGCCCCGGTCGAGACCACCCCGCCGGTGGCCGTTGCGAGGACGAGGCCGCGGAACGCGCCGGGCGGACTCGCGGCCAGGACGAGCGAGAGCGAGCCGCTACCGATGACCTCGCTGGCAACCCCCAGGATCGCCAGCGCGTCGAGGCCGACGACCAGGACGAGTGCGACGAGCGACCCGGCCGCGACGCCGAACCGACGGGACCGACCGAGGGCGGAAACCGTCATCGCGAGCGCGAGCGTGACCAGCGAGTACACGCCGGTGAGTGCGACGAATCGGACGAAGAAGACCGGTGAGTCGACGGTGCCGTGGGAGACGAACACCGAGGTCGACGGCTCCCGGAGCAGCGGGACCGAGAGACCGACGATCACGAGCGGTGCGAGGACCGCGACGAGCAGTGCAACCCCTCGCCCGAGGAACGTGCCGAGGACGTAGGTCCACCGACTCACCGGATACGTCCGGATCACGTCGAGTTCGCCGCTGTGGGCGTCTGCCAGGACGCTCCAGGTCCCGAATGCGAGTGCGAGGAGGGGCACGAGCACCTCGACGGGGGTCGAGAGGTCGAGCACGAGCGGAATGTACCCACCGACGTCGCTCGCGAGCGGGAGCGCGACGACCACGAGCGTGTACACGACCGCCAGCATCGCGTACGAACGGGTTCTGACGACCGTGTCGAACGCCCGCTGTGCCACCGCGAACAGGGCGTCGAGGTGGTCACCGACGATGGCTCGGCGGCCCGACCACGACTCGGCGGGGTCGGCCGTCGCGCCAGTCGTCGCATTCGAATTCCCAGCCATCGGCGAGTCCCCAGCCATCGGCGAGTCCTCAGCCATCCTCGCCCTCCCAGGTCCCGGTGCGAACGGTGAGTTCTCCGCGCTCGCCGGTGATGTACTGGTTGACGGCGTGTGTGAGCGTCTCCGAGTCCGTCTCGCGGCGCAAGGAGTCCGGGGAGGCGGCCACCCGTATCTCGCCGCCGTCGAGGACCAGCACGCTATCACCGATGCGGTCGACGGTACCGAGTTCGTGCGTCGCGAGTAGCACCGTCCGGCCCTCGTCGGCGAGGTCCCGGACGACCGAGCCGACGTGTTCGGTCATGGTGGGGTCCAGCCCGCTCGAGGGTTCGTCGAGCACGAGCACCGGCGGGTCGCCGACGGTCGCCTGCGCGATGCCGAACAGCCGCGTCATCCCGCCGGAGAGCGCACCGATTCGGCGGTCAGCGACTGCCGCGAGGCCCACCCGTCCGAGGACCGTCTCGGGGTCGACGTCGACACCCGCGAGCGCGGCGTAGAACTCGATAGTCTCGGCCAGCGTGAACTGTGGTCGGAAGGCCGGCGTCTGTGCGAGATAGCCGACAGTCCGCTCACCTGCCGACGGCAGCGTCACAGTGCCCCGGTCCGCCGCCAGCAGCCCGGCGACGACGCGTAGCAGCGTGGTCTTGCCCGAGCCGTTCGGGCCGACGAGACAGGAGACGGTCCCGCTGTCGGCCGTGAAGGAGACGTCCGTGAGCACTGTCAGGTCGCCGAAGGAGCGGCGGACGCCGTCGACGACTACGGTCGCGCCGGCCGTCGACTCGCTCGTCGCTTCCGACAGCGCCGTCGTCTCCTGCTGGCTCGTCGTCTCGGAATCAGTCATGGGTCCGGGTACGCACCTCCCGCAGGATATGGGGGCGGACTGGCTCGGTCCGTGGGGCGGAGTCGACCGCACCGCTGTCCCGGAGCCCCGGGATGTCCCCGGCGAGTGCGCGAAGCAGTCCGAAGGCGGGTGCACGGGCGAGCGTGGGTCCGCCGGCCGCTCGGCTGGCGACGACGTCGACCTGCCCGGTCGGGCGGAACGGCCGGTCGACGGCCCCGTCGCCGTCGCGGTCCAGTCCGGCGACCGGTCCCCAGTAGTTCCCCTGGCCATCGACGGTCCAGACGCGGACCGGCCCACCGCGCGACTCAGCAGGCCGGTCGTTGTCGACGACGTCGTTGCCGACGACCTCGTTCGTCGGGAGGAGCGTCACGGTCCGGATACCGATCCCGTTGCCGGCTATCGTGTTGTTCGTCACGACCGAGCGGGTCGAGCCGAGATTGAAGCCGATCTGATTGCCGACCATCACGTTGTCGGCGAAAAACGACGTATCGCCGATAGTGAGGATGCCGGCCCTGTTGTCGACGGCGCGATTTGCCACGATCAGATTGTTGGACGGACGGGTCATGAGGATGATCCCGCCTTTGGTCCCGCTGATCGAGTTCTCGCGCACCAGCAGGGAGGACGTGTACATCTCGTGGACGCCGTAGCGCATGTTCGCGGCGTCGTTCCGCCGAATGACGCTCCCGTCGGCCCGATGGACGTAGACCCCATCGCGCCCGCCGCTGAACTGGGAGTCTTCGACGACGACTCTGGAGTTGATCGGCAGGACGCCCATCGACCCCTCGGCGATGCTCGCCGCGCCATCGACCGAGATATTCCGGACGACCGACCGGTCGCTGTAGCGTAGCGACACGCCCGTCGAGGCAGTCTCGATTGTCAGGTCGGCGACCAGCGACTCGTTCGCGCCCACCAGTGTGACTCCTGCGTCACTCCGGGCGTACACGAGGGGCGAACTGAGGGGGCCCTGGGCGTCTTCGGGCGGTGGGCGAGAGCCGACCGCTCCGACGCCGGTGATGGCGAGTGACGTGATAGCGACGCGGTCGCTCTGTACCGTCACGACGGTCCCGTTACCTCCGCCGTCGAGGACTGTCTCCGGTCCCGACCCGCGGATGGTCACCGGCTTGTCGACGGTGAGGTTCGCGTCGTAGTGGCCTGGTGGGACTCGGATAGTCGTGTTGGGCGGTGCGGCCGAGAGCGCGGCCGCGAGCGACGGTTCGTCCGCACCAACGACGACGGAGACTGGCCGCGAGCGGAGGGCACGACGTGCATCGACCGTCCGGTCTGCCCACTGGGAGTGTGCCCGCACCGAGTCGCGGAAGGAAGCGACGGTGTCGCCACCACTCCCCGCGACTGCGCCTGGCAGGTCCGTCCACGTCACGATTCTACCCCCATACTCGGCGACGAACGCCGCCGCGTCGGACCGGTCGGAAAACGGGACCACAGTCGGCCCAGATGGGGTGCGGGCCTCGCTACCAACGACGTACAGCGCGTCTGAACCCCGCGTCATGCCCAGTGCCGGGTCGACTCGTAGGTCGAGGTAGCCGCCGTCGACCAGGTACGGCTCCGTCCCAGAGAAATCGGTGACGAACACCGCCAGGGGGGCACCGAACTGCCGCCGTGCCGTCCCACGCTGGAGATGCGCGACCAGCGATTCGACGCCGTAGTAGCCGACGACGTACTCGTACTGGCCGTAGAACACCTCTGCCTTCGGGAGGACGTAGCCGCGCTGTTCGGCCACTTGCACGTCCACCCCGGTCATCCCCAGCCGGACCGTGTCCTCGAACCTGACGGGCTGGACCTCCCCGGTCGACCCCTGGACGAGAAAGGCGCTCGCGCTCAGCGCGAGGAGTCCGAGGACGACAGCGCCGACGACCCTGACGTCCATGTCAGGCCTGTCTGAGTTGCGCAATCGTCTCTCGGGACACGTCGCCGAACTCGACCAGTGACCCCCCGTGTTCGTCTCGGAACGACTCGGCGTCACCGCTGTCCGAGAAGGCGATCAGGTCCCGACCCATGGCGCCTTTCACCGCGGAGCCGACGACGAACGTGACGCTTTCAGCGTCGACGAACGCCTCGGCTTCGGGGTGGGTCGAGATGAGCGTGTCCCCGTCGCTCGACGAGAGCGAGTACTCGACCGACGAGTAATCCGTCACGTAGAACCCCGCGACGGACCAGCCCCGGTCGAGCCGCTCGAAATTGTACTGGAAGGCCTCCCACGTGCTGTCGAATCGCGCCGGGTTGTCGTGGTCCGAGGGCCGGTTCTCGGCGTAAAATATCTCCGCCGAGGGTCCGGGATGGTTCGGGATCACCATCCCGCAGACGTCACACTGGTCCTCGGTCGTCAGCGTGACCGGATTCGGCTGGTCGGCCGATTCCGACCCACAGCCCGCGAGCGGTAGCAGTGTCGCCACCCCGAGGACGAGCGCCCGACGTCTGCTGAACCCTGCATGTCCGCACTCACTGGGCTCGGCCGTCGGTCCCCGAGCACGACACCGCCTGCGCCCAGCAGCGGAGTCGGTCCGTCCAGTCCGTCGTTCGCTCACGTCTGCGTTTGTCCCCGGCGTCTGTGCTCTACTCCGTCGGGTCTCTCCATTGGGTATGTTTCGAACCATGAGGGTCTCGCTTCCGAGCCGCGTCTCTACGAATGAGTAGGTACGGGAGTGGCTCTACCCTTGCGACTGTTTCGACGAATTGGGAACACGCGAGGGGTTGATATTGTCCACCTTGCGAACTACTACCCGCAGCAGACCGAACCGTCGAGTGAGTCCTCTGAGCCGCGATCCGTTCTGAATCGCTGTCGAGCGAACGAGTGAGTGCACCCCCAGCAACCCCGTCCAGCAACCGCGACCAGCAACCGCGTCCAGCAACCGCGACCAGCAACCGCGACCAGCAACCGCGACCAGCAACCGCGTCAAGCAACCGCGACCAGCAACGACGACCAGCAACAGCGACCAGCCATCTCACGAGAGAGCGCTGGGGCCGGTCCGTCACAGAACCGGGCCACCGCAGGGCTCGATTCGTGAGGTTCACGTCGGGCGAACTCACCGCTGTGGCTGCCACGCGACCGCTTGCGAACACACGCCATCTCGAGTGCGACGCCACCTCACCCTCGCATCAAATTCATCACTTCGTCGGCCACGTCGGGTTCGACGGCGACGACGTACCGATTGCCGGGTGTCAGCGTCGTCTCGGGGCCGGCGATTCGATCACCGCCCTCGTCGGAGACGATCAGTGTTCCTTCGGGAAAGCGCACGTCAGTCAGTCGCTTGTCGGCGGCCGGGGCCCCCTCTGCGACGCGGACGAGCATGATGTCGAGGGCGCCCGTCACGTCCGCCAGCGTCTGCACGTCGGTGCCGACGATTTCGTTTGCCGCCACACGGGCGCCAGCGCGCTCGGGGAACAGGACCGCATCGACGAACCGGGTGTAGGCTTGGCCGGCCGCGCGGTCGATACGCACCACTGTCCGGATTCCCGGTGACAACTCCGCAGCAGCCAGACAGACGGCGAGGTTCAACCCGGTTTCCCCCGTGAGCGCCGCGATGGCGTCGGCGCGCTCGATGCCGGCCTGTTCGATGATGTCGGGATTCGTTGCATCGCCCTCGATGAGCGTCGCCATCCACTCGTCGGCGAGGTCCGAAACGACGCCTTCGTCACGTTCGATTATCGTCACGTCGTGGCCGCGGTCGGCGAGAATCTCGGCCGTCTGGAAGCCGACGCGCCCGCCGCCCGCGATGACGATGTCGAGATTGCCGGTCATGTGTTCAGTCTTCACCCTCGGGTGTCATTTCAGTGTCGGCCGCCGGCAAACCGCGATCGGGCTGGGCTTTCAGGCCGTTGAGCGCAACGTACGCGAGCCCGCCGAGGAGGATCCATGCCACGCTGAGGACCAGTGCCAGCGGATCTGTCCGGATCAGGTATTCCACGAGCACACCGGTCAAAAGCAGGTTCAGTGAAATGCCGATCAGCGGCGGGGCCGGGTAGAATGGCATCTCGTAGGGGCGGTTCATGTCGGGACGCTCCCGTCGGAGCCTGATCACGGCGACGTTGACGATGATGAACGACAGGAGGAAGAACAGACTCGACATATTGCCCGCGCTCTTGGTCGGCAACGCCACGGACCCGAGCATCACGACAGCGCTGGCGAGGATCGCGACGAACGGCGTCCCGTAGCGGTGGTGCAGCTGGCCGAAGGAAGGCAGCAACTGTCCCTCGCGGCCCATCGAGAATGCGACGCGCGAGGAGGCGATGACGACCGCGTTCAGCGCAGTCAGCGTCGAGAACACCGCGCCGAAGACGACGAGCGCACCGCCGTTCTGGATGATCGGGAGCCCGGTCGGCATGAATGACGTCGCCGCCGTAGCGATGCCGGCCTCACCGGCCTCGGCAAGCCCGTCGGCCCCGAGCGTCCCGATGGCAACAGTCACGACTGCCAGGTAGACGACCACCGTCACGGCGAGACTCACGAAGATGGCTTTCGGTATGTTCTCGCGTGGGTTTTTGACTTCCTCCGTGACGGTGGTGATGAGGTCGTATCCCTCGAAGGCGATGAACGTGAGCCCCATCGCTGGCAGTATCGCGGCCGCCCCACCACCCTCCGGGAACAGCGGCTGGAACTCGGCCCCGGCGAACATCGGGGATGTCAGACCGAAGGCGACGAACACCAGCAGGATACTGACTTTGATGACGGTGAATATCGTCTCGACGCTCCCGCTGGCAGCCGTCGAGACGGCGTTGAGCGACACCAGTCCGAGGACTGCGACGAACGCCAGCAGGAAGGGGAGCGGGACTCCCAGTTCGACGACTGGAATCGAGACAGCACCGACCTGGTCCGGCGGCGGGACCACGCCGTAGACGTGCAACAACTCGAGAAAGTTCGGCGCGAAGCCCAGCGCGTACAGCGCCCCCGCGATCATATAGGCGAACCAGAGCATCCAGCCCATGATGAACGAGGAGAGGTCGTCGAAGATCTCTCGCACGAACGCGTAGCCACCGCCGCTTTTGGGAATCGAGGCGGCGAGTTCGGCGTACGACAGGCCGGTGAACGCGGTGACGACACCGTTCAGCACGAAGACGAGGATAGCCGCTGGACCGGCAATTTCGGCGGCCAACCCCGTCAGCACGAAGATCCCAGCCCCGATCATCGCCCCCATCCCGATCATCGTCGCGTCGAGCAACCCGAGTTCGGCCTCCGGGGATCGGGTCTGACTCTGACTCATTATGCACGACCGCCTTCGAGCGATTCAGGCATCCTACGCTCGGTATTGACAGTTCGATCCACTTTATGATCTGGGTAAATTACACTGAGGAGATAATTGGAGCCAGCTATTAGTACCACCCTCGCTGGAGTGCGCACCGGCGTTCGGGGGTCGCATTCCCGGCCAGTCAGAACACGTCGGCTATTCAAGGTGATTCGCTACGAACTGTCGAACGATGGCTCGAACGAAACGATTCGTGATCGCTGGCGGGGGACGGGTCGGGCGACACACTGCCGAAAATCTCACGCAGCAGGGACACGAGGTCGTGTTGGTCGAGTCCGACGAGCAGCGCGTCGAAGCACTCTCGGACGCCTATCTCGGTCCCGTCATCCAGGGGGACGCCACCCGACCGTCGATCTTGAAACAGACCGACCTGACTGACGCTGACGCCATCGCCGCGCTCACCGACGAGACGGGAACGAATCTGGCGATCTGCCTGGAAGCGAAACAGCTCGCCCCGTCGATCCGGACGCTCGCTCGCGCGGAGACACGGGCCGATCAAGAGTACGAGGAAGTTGTCGACGCGACGCTGCTGCCACAGTCCCTCGGTGGCGACCACGCGGCCGACATGCTCACCGGCGAGAACATTCGGACACTGGTGTACCCGACCGCAGGTCTCGACATCATCGAGGTGACTGTGACCGAATCGGCGCCCGTCGCAGGGCGCCGTCTCGACCAGATCGCTCTGCCGGCGGGCACGCTCCTGATATCGACTGCAGACCGGGAGGAACTCGCCGGGGCCGAGACGATTCTGGAGGCCGGCGAGAGCTACATCGTCGCCGTCGAATCCGACGTGGTCGACGAAGCCCTGGCACTCTTGCGCGGGTAGCATCCTGGAAGACGATCCAGCACCGACTCACACCGGTCGTGCTATCCGAACTCCGGCCAACGGGTGCCGAGCACCCTGGCCGTCGACCTGATGGGGATTACAACGGAACCCACCGTCCGTACCTGTCCAGATGCCGTCGGCCACAGCCCCCACCAGTTCCACGCCTGGTGCCCAGGGGGTTCGAACGGTTCTACCCCTACTGGGCCGGGCACGTACTCATACCGAGGATCCGGTATATTGGACACGTCCGGAGCAAGGCCGTCCCGACGAGGATGACTCCAGCGAGCAGCGCGAGCGTTCCGACGGTCGATCCGACAGCCACCACACTGGCAACCGCGGCCAGGCCCAGCACGGCCAGTGCCCCACCGACGACGAGTCTGACGCTGCGATCTGTCGCACCAATATTGGTCTCCATACCCAATACTACAATTTATTGTACGATAAATGCTTCCCCGAATTGCTCGGGCGACGAGCCCTCCAACGGAACGAGCGAGGGGCCTCCGGGGACCCGGCTCGGCCTGTGCGGACCCTCAGTCGTCCGAAGCGGCCAGCGCCTGCGGGAGCCGAGCGTAGACGACGGCGTTGTCGACGAGCGCGTCGACCGTGATGTATTCGTCGACGGCGTGGACGGTATCGGTCCCGAACGCGAATTCGACGGTGGGAATCCCGGCGTTCCTGAGCTGTTTCGCGTCACCGCCCCCGGTCGCGCTCCGCCGGAACACACGCCCACCTGCCACCGATTCCGCGGTCGTGGCCACCGCCTCGACGAGCGGGCTCTCGACCGGTTCCATCGTCCCGACGCTCCAGGAGACGTCCGTCAGGGTGATGCCGTCGCAGTCGGCGACGCACTCCCGGATCTCAGCGAGCATCTCCGACGTCTCCACCCCCGCCGTCAGTCTGATATCGACCTCGACGCGAGCGGATTGGGGGACGCTGTTGATGGCCTCTCCGCCCTCGATGGTGCCCAGATTGATCGACGGCGTGGTGAACAGATCCCGGGCGTTCGCCTCGCCCATCGTCGGGGCGTAGTACTCGACAGATTCTGCAAGGATCGGCTCCATCTCGGCGGCGAGCGTCAGTTCCCGCGTCCCGAATCGGTCCCGAAGGGTCTGGACGGCCTCGTACATCCGGTCGATGGCGATCTCGCCCAGTATCGGACGCGAGCCGTGAGCCGCCTCACCGCGAGCCTCGAGCGTCAACCAGATGCTGCCGCGGTCGGCGACCGTCACCGAGTGACGCCCCTCCTCGCAGGTCGGTTCGCCGATGACGCAGGCGGCTGCGTCGAGTCGGTCGGCCGCCACGAGTGCGGGCAGTCCGGCGTCACCGCCGATTTCCTCGTCGCTGACGAAGGCGAACTCGAGATCCATCGGTGGGGTGGTCTCGGTGTCGGCGTACGCGTCGACAACGGAGAGCATCGCGGTGAGCGGCCCCTTCATATCTGTCGCCCCACGACCGTAGAGACGGTCGTCGACGCGTTCGCCGAGCGGGTCGTACGACCACGCATCGGCATCGAACGGTACCGTGTCGAGGTGGCCGTTGAACAGCAGGGTCTCGTCGGCCTCACCGGGGACGGTCACGAGGAGGTTCGGTTTCGCCGGGTCGACAGCGAATCGCTCGTACTCGACGGGCCGCGGGTCGAGCCACCGCTCGATCCTGGCGACGATGTCCCCCGTCTCACCAGGAGGGTTTCCGGTCTCGATGGCCAGGAGATCCAGCGCCCGGTCGGCGATATCGTCGCGATGCTCTCTGAGATAGTGGGTGAGTCGATCGGACGCCATCGGTAGTCACTGTACGCGTCCAGCACGTTTGGAACTGTGGGCGGTGGTCACTGCTGCATCCGGCTCATTCGCTACTGGTCACCGAGGCGACTGGGGGCTCCTGGCGCGGCGCTCGTCGGTCCCTGGACACACGCTTAGGTACCTTCGATGCACGCCATGTGGTGCCAATGACCAGTGCACTCACCCTGATCTCATCGGGCCGCGCAGCCGGACGTGCGTCTCCGAGATCAACGACGCGGTACTCGCCGGGTGCGACACCGTGCTGTCACCGCGACCATGCGTTGCTGGACCACGGCGAATCCAGGGCGGACGTCCTGAATGGCGACACCACTATCGCGAGATGGCACGCGAGAGATTCGACCGTCGCCTCGGTCGGTTACACCGATACAGCGATGACCAGTGGAACGACGCCAACGAGGGCGGCGACGCTGACGAACACGAGCCACTGCAGGAAGACCGTTCGCTCGGTGGCTGCCGGACGCCACGCGTTCGAGCGGCGATGTCGGCGATAGCCGTAATTCGCAATTACTGGGCTGTACAGCAACGGCACGATAGCGAGCAGCGGCACTGGTCCCACGCTGGTCCCGACGAGTCCGAGTTCCTTGATCGGTGCATAGACCAAGATGAACGTGAGACCGTAACCGAGCCCGAATTTGAGACACAGGAGGAGGTATCGGCGTCGAAGCACGACGGAGCGCGGCGAGGATGGACTGCCGGACTCCTCGCCAGTGTGGGACTCCAGAAACCGACGGACGTCGGGGAAGACGTACAGCAAGGGAGTCGAGAGAATCGCACCCACCACTCCGATACCCCCGACGAGCGCGAGCAGGACTGCGACTGCGACCACACCCATGAGCAGGAGGTAGAGCACGAACCCCAGTATTCCGACGATAGCGTCGGCCAGCATACCCCTACCGAGTTCACCACCTTTGTTAAACTATCACATATCAGTACAGCGCCGCGGTGGCAATTTCCCGAACGTTCTTCCGGCAACAGGGCGCCTTTACGTACGCCGCCTGGACCTCGTCGCAGGATGTCGACAGGTGACGCGAAGACGCCGTTCGAGACCTATCGCGACGGGGTCGATCGGCCGCTCTTCCGTATCTTTACCCGGTTCGGGCGCGCGCGATGGCCTATCTTCCTCCTTGGGCTTGTGTTCAACGTCGTCCAACGGACGGCCTCGCTGCTCCCGCCCTTTATCCTGGGGATAGCGATCGATGCAACGTTCAATGGAACACAGCCGTACACGCTCCCGCTGGTGCCGTCGGCGTGGGTTCCGACCGAGCGGCCAGCCCAGGTACTGTTCACCTTCGGCGTGCTCGCGGCGAGCTTCGTCGTCCTCGCGCTTGCGGCGCTCGTCCGCGGGCTCTGTATGGACTACTACTCCCACCGGCTGATGCACGACGTGCGGACCGCGACCTACGAGAAGCTCCAGCGGCTGGACATGGCCGTCTTCGAGTCCGAAGACACCGGCGAAATCATGTCGGTGCTGAACAACGACGTCTCGAACTTCGAGCAGTTCTTCGACGACGCGATGGTGCGGGCGGCCCGGCTGACCGTCGTCCTGCTGGGCGTGGGCGGCATCCTCGTCTACCTGAACTGGCAACTGGCGCTCGTGACGCTGCTGGCGATTCCGGTGCTAGGCGTCGCTACGTGGCTCTACATGCGGTTCGTCGAACCGGCCTACGACGCGATCCGGTCGGCCGTCGGGTCGATGAACACTCGCCTGGAGAACAACCTCAGCGGGATGCAACTCGTCAAGACGGAGTCGACCGAACCCTACGAGACCGACCGGGTTCGCGACGTTTCCTGGGAGTACTTCCGGACGAACTACTGGCGGATCAAGATCGAACTCCTCTATCACCCCGGGACACAGCTCATCACGAACGTCTCCTTCGCCGTAACCTTCCTCGTCGGCGGCTACTGGCTCACTGTCGGCGCGCCGGGGCCGTTCACCGGCGACCTCACCGTCGGGACGCTCGTCACCTTCCTGTTCATGAGCCGTCGGATCCGTGTGCCGATGCGAGACGTCAGCAGCCTCATCGAACTCTACGAGAACGCCCGCGCCTCGGGCAAGCGCGTCATGGCCCTGTTCGACATGCCGGTCGACATCGAGGACGACCCCGACGCGGTCGCCCTCGACGACGTCGACGGCCACGTCGAGTACGACGGCGTGACCTTCGCCTACGACGAGGATCCGGTCCTCCACGACATCGACATCGAAGCGCAGCCGGGCGACACCGTCGCGCTCGTCGGCGCGACCGGCGCGGGCAAGTCGACGGTCCTGAAGCTCCTTCTCCGCCTTTACGACGTCGACGACGGCGCGATCCGCGTCGATGGTCACGACGTGCGCGACGTGACGCTGTCGAGCCTGCGCACGTCTATCGGCTACGTGAGCCAGGAGACGTTCCTCTTCGGCGGGACCGTCCGCGAGAACATCGCCTACGGGAAGTTCGACGCGAGCGAGGACGAGATCAGAGCGGCCGCCGAGGCCGCCGAGGCTCACGAGTTCATCGAGAAACTTCCCGAGGGCCACGACACCCAGGTCGGCGAGCGAGGCGTCAAGCTCTCGGGCGGCCAGCGCCAGCGCATCTCCATCGCCCGGACCGTCCTGAAAGACCCGGACCTGCTCGTCTTCGACGAGGCCACCAGTTCCGTCGACACCGAGACGGAGATGCTGATCCAGCGGTCGCTCGACCGACTCAGCCAGAACCGCACGACGTTCGTGATCGCCCACCGCCTCTCGACGATTCGCGACGCTGACACAGTACTCGTGCTCGAAGACGGCGAAATCGTCGAGCGCGGCACCCACGACGAACTGCTCGCGCACGACGGCCTCTACGCGAACCTCTGGCGCGTCCAGGCCGGCGACATCGAACAGCTTCCGGAGGAGTTCGTCGACGAAGCGATCGAACGGTCGGCCGAACGGTAACCGGGACTCCGATCCGCCGTAGTCGTTCGTTGCCGATTTTGAGGGGTCCCTTCTGGATAGATTGTCGGACAGTCGCGGGGCCTGTCGAGGCTGAGGTGGCCCCCGACTTCGTTCTCCTCAACAGTGCTGAGATTAATTCGCTCTCGGACGAGTAGCGTCTCCGCGTGAAATCCTGTGAGATCGTGGCTTGATACTTTCTCACAGTCAGAGTCTCCAGTTTCCTCGGCGACATGCTCGGCGGTCGCCTTCACAAGCCGCTGCACAGAGCGCTCGCTCAAGTCGACTATCGGTTCGTTGCGAGCGATGCCCTCGACGTTGGCGTACCGAAGGAGTTCGCTCTCGACTTGCTCAGGAAGGTAGGCATCCCGAGGCTACCCACCGCTGCCTTCGGTGTCCTTCCCTTCGGGCACGCGTAGACGAGCGTGGCCGTCGATGTGCTTGATGTGTTCGGGGTGGACCTGCGGAATCTCGAACGTCCGGATACCGACTTCGCCACCGAGCCGGTTGATGAGCGAGTCGCGGTAGCTCCCAACGGTCTGTTTCAGCGTCTTGTACTCGTCCGGCATGAGCCAGCAGCGATAGGAGTGGTGGTTCTCGTTGCGCTCGATTCGCCTGGATAGTTGTCCATGACAAGTCCGACATCATAAACCACCGTTTGGGTCGGATCACTCGGCTATCGGCCGGGTATCGAGGGAAGCGTGTCGTAGTTCTTGGTGAACTTTAGCACCACCGGTGCTAACACTTTATTTATAACTTCTGATCATGTACAAGGGATAATCATAAGTCCTTGAAAAGTGATGATAGAATCAATGAGTAGTCGGACCGTCGGATTTCTCGACTCATATGACATCATTGGGAAAGCTATTCCTGGTGTCGTTCTTTTATTTGGACTTATTCTTCTTCTTCCGAAGGCTACAGTTGACGTTGCTAACACAAATGTGAATGTGAAAAATCTGGCAGCCATATTCGCCGCTAGTGCTGTCTCAGGGGTTGTCTTTGGAGAAGGCGTTCACACGCTTGCTCGCATGGGTGAGCGCCTCCTTGCGTGGATAAATAGGCGACTCACTGCTTGTTATAGAATTATCTATCAGATCGCTTCATACATAGAAAAATCTATTTACAACCGTATCAATAGCGAGGTAGTTTCAGATTTTAGTAGTTCGTTATTTAACACCCGGGTTATCGGAGCTGCTCTTACCATTCTGTCCTATCAATTCCAATTTACCGAGGAATCAGAGCTTGAACGATTCCGTCCGAGAGCGGTGAATAACCGGATTCGGAGAGGCACAACCAATGTGGTACTAAGATTCACTGATGCGTTTGTACCTCATCGGTCACTGTTCAACCGGTTCGTGTCTGAAAGGGCAACATTTACACGAGGAGAAGGACCCAGCGATATTCGCTTCGAGCTATTCAATGAGGCAGTGACTGAATACTACAATTTACAAGCAGATGCTTTTCGACACGCTGACAACATTTATCCTCTCTTATCGAGCCATCTTGACGCCAGTTCTGTAACGCGATCTCGAAGATTCCAAGGCCGATATTCCTTCACAAGGGGTATGTGGCTATCTACAGGTCTTTTGTCAACACTATATTTTGGACTGTACTGCGCCGCATACTCGGAGTCTATTAAATCTGGAATAAATTCCACATTTTCTGGGGCACCCTGGGATATTTTCTATTGGTTCTTTTTATTAACATTGTTTGCCATACCGCTCATCTTATTGGCCTCAACCTTCCAGTGGTTCGCTCAAAAATCACCGAACGGATCCGTTGGTGTCTTTCCAGCGTGGATTATTTCGGCAGTACTGACTGCCGGTGGCATCTATCTCCTGCAAGCTCAGGTTTACAATTCAACATTCTTCTTCTGGGACCTGTTGCATGATGCTGTCTACAGTCTACTTGAATTTGGATTGTATATTAGTTCTATCCTCAAATTCTTCCTAGGGGGTATAGATACCACCAAGATACTCGCAATAACAATTTTCCAAGAGGCTCTCTTGGCCTTGACAACATTGTTATTCGTCTCCTCGATTGCATTTATCATCGCAACTGGATCATACAAACGCCATTACGTTGAATATACACTAATTGATGCTTGGGAGAGCCTGGCTGGGGAGGCTTCTACAGGTGTATCACTTTCTATTGAGGAGAATACCATTGACGATATATCTGAGATCCTGGACACCTATGCGAATAGCGGCGCTCAGAAATATACAAGAAGAATTGATCGAGACCGAAGGTGAACTGGTAGGCTGTTGTTTATATCGTATGTGAGTCTTACTACCAAAGATTGATGATTCCCCACTCTATAAGTTGGTGCAATTGCCGAGTAAACAGTGTATAGTAATTAGATTAACCGGTAAACGGTGACCCGAACAACACCAATGTCCTCACATCCAGGCGATTCGCGACGTGGTCGTCGTTCTCCACATGAGTTCCGTAGCAGGGGGAAGGATGAGCGGCGCCATCGATTCCAGAACAAAAAAGGGCTCACGACGGTCAGAAAAGCGGTCCGCTATCTGCTTTCGGAGTATGACCGAATGCTGGAAGAACAAGCCCATGCTTTGATGTTCCTTGGAGAGGCAGTTGCTCTTCGTGAACATCAGAAACAGCTGACTGATGCATCTTACCACCGAGATGCCTACAGCGTGTATTCTGAAGATGTCAGCAAAGAGATCGGCTCAATGAATCTTCCGTCTCGAACAGTTTATCGAGGGGAACACCAGGTCCCAATCTATGACACCAGATCTGTCTCGGAACCCGACATCGAAGATTCTGCGAGCGACATCTTAGATAATGTTAACAGTTCGGTTGGTGATATGTCGACAAACGAAATCGTCGAGATGTGTCGTCAAATTCCTGGTGTCCGGAGAGCCCGGTTGAAGGAAACTATTGATCTCTCTCCAGGCATCCTTTCTGTGCCTATTGATCAGCTCAGAAATCAAATAAACAAATAGATTTGTCTATTATAGCTGTTTCTCTCTATGCTATTCTGAGTTCCTCATCAATCTCATAGATTCGTCCCTTCTGTTTCAGTTGTTCAATATCGTGTTCGAGAGATCCACTACCCCCATAACTCACTGATTCCCGAATCTCCTCAATCGCCGCCCCTCCCACCTCCTCAATCACAGATACAATCGTTTCTCGCCGATCTCGTTGACTCTTAGATTGACCGGTCTCGATAATGTCGACATCGAACTCACCGCTCTCCGGGTCGTAGCCAACTTCCTTCATCGACTCCGTCACGAGCTCGACAGCCCGTTCAACATCCTCCATCTCGATTGTATCAGAGAGACGAACTCGCGCACTCGATTCGGCGATTCGCTGGATTGCTTCCACCTGCCGAAACGTCACAGGAACCGGTGAGTCAGATTCCTGCCCGTCTGCTCCCGCTCGGAAGCCGACGAAGAACTCTTTCAACCGCTTGGCGACTTCTTTATCCTCAATCACAGGGAAACAGGTCTCCTTCGCATGAGCGACGTACGCCCGCATCACCGGGCGACCGATAGCAGGCTCGACCCGTTCTTGGTCCTCTTCACTGATGTCACTCCCCTGCGTGTACCGGCCTGCAGCCTGCCGACTCTTCACCATGTGCTCGACCACTTCAGCGTCAGCTTCGGGGTCTGGCTCATCTGACACCATGAACATCAAATCAAACCGGGAGAGCAGCGTAGGACCAAGGTCGATCTGCTCACCTTTCGGACGACGCCGATTGAACCGCCCGTCTTTCGGATTCCCCGCTGCCAACAAAGAAGTTCGAGCATTCAGCGTCGCGTTGATACCGGCCTTGTTGACGTGGACCTGCTGACTTTCGAGCGCGTCGTGCATCGACGAGACAGCGTCGGACTGCATCTTATCAATCTCGTCGACGCAGGCGACCCCGCCGTCCGCCAACACAAGCGCACCCGCTTCGAGCCCCCACTCGGTATCACCGAAGTCGTCGGCTACAGCAGCTGCGGTCATTCCTGCGGCCGTCGCACCCTTGCCAGAAGCGTAGGTTGACCGCGGTGCAATCTGGTCGACGTACCGGAGGAAGGTCGACTTCCCGCAGCCGGGGTCTCCCAGCAGTAGCATGTGCCAGTCTCCGCGGTCGTGGCTTCCATCGGGATACTCGTGTCCCCACCCGCCGAATAGCTGAAGCGCAACGGCCAGCTTAACCGTCTCATCCCCCTGGTGCTTGGGGTTAATCGAGTCGATGAGCAGCTCGTACGGGTCGCCTCGTTCGCCGTTTGCGATGGCCCGGATCTCGTCGAGGTGCTCATCGACATCGATATCCTCGTAGTCACTTTCTTCCTTGACCACCGCCTTCGCATCGACAGTCGTATCGAAGTTCCGGCTCTGCTCAGCACTCGGTTCCTCGATGTTCAGAACGCCGGTGAGTGTGACCCTGTCTCCAGCGTCGAATTCCTCGATGAGATCGTCTTCGAGATGCACATCGACATCTGCACCGTCGCCGCCGTTCGCTTGTTCCGGCGGCTGTTGGATTCGAGCGTACTGGTGATCTATCCAGGTGCTCTGGTCGGTGAGAAGTCGGAACGGTCCTTGACGCTCACAACCCTTGCACTCGTGGGGCTCCTGAAGCGTTTCGCCGTTCTGTTCGATCTGCATTACGCTCTCACAGCGCTGGCACTCCCATTCGGCTTCGACGATCCGAGGCTTCGCGTCGGATACTTTCTGTACCTGACCCCTGATGTCGAGCAGGCGGTTGATGTTCTCGTGTCGGGATACCTCTCCTACGTCGTATTCGTCTGACTCGGGAAGGTTGTAGATCCGAACGTGTCCGTTGTCCAGATTGACAGAAATCGGGAGATCGTAGAGCCGAAGCGCTTCTTCGAAGTACCCCTGGAGTTCGTAGGGATGGTCTCTGACATCGTCGGCGAGATCAGGGTTGAACCGATAGATGTCGTCGAAGTCGACGTAGAGTGACTTCTGTTCCTGCGGGTAGTGTTGAGCGAGCTGTGCGATCTCTTCCGAGTAGTAGTCCCGGAAGAACGCTATCAGGTCGTCGACCATTTCGTGGTGTTTGGGCATGTGTGGAATCTGTGAAGGTATCACAACAGCCGCGATGGCTGGTGATTCGTGGTCGGTGCGAGCGGTCCGAGCGGTTTGCGAGCGGACTATCAGCTAACCGAGGTATATTCACAACACCGTCCTACCCTGCAAATTCTACAGGTTCAGACGGTTCCGCTCAGTTCGACCCAGTCCGGTGGGGGCTTCCCCCGCAACATCTGTTGTGAAGTCTTCACAGATTCCCACCACCCTGCTCAGACGTGAACCGGCCCGGGAGATCGCCGGTTTCCAGATCGAGGACCAGCTCACCGTCCTCGTAACGGAGTACGCGCCCGTCGACGAGCCGCGCGGCGCGCTCCATATCGCGGTAGACGGTCGTCCGGTCAATATCCGGGAAGTGGAGAGCTTCTTCGGCTTCGTCCCGGTCGACGGCGGCTGCAGCGGGCTCGTCGCGACGCTCACGCGCCTTCGCTGCTCTGTGAAGGTGCTGCACGAGCGTGACCGCCCGCTGCTTGCCGGTCATCTTGTCGGCGGTCTCGACGACTTCGAGAATGTCGGTCCGCGCGTCTAGCCGAGCGACTTCCTCTTCGAGATCGTGGATACGCTCGTCACGCGCGGCGAGTTGGTCTTCGAGTTCCGCGCGCTGCTCCCGCTCGTCGTCCAACTGCTCGCGAAGCGTAGAGACCTGTCGAGAGAGTGCTTCGAGGCGTGCGTCAAGTCCCTCGACGGTGGTTTTCGACCCGTCTACGCGGGGGTTTTCACCGGAAGATCCGTCTCCGCCCTCGCGCGCGCCGGGTTCCGGGTCGGTCACGCTGACCACCCCCGGAGAGACCCCGCTCTAAGGGGGGTAGTCGTTCCGGCATGTAAACCGAGAAGGGTATGCCGCCTCCCGGATTTGAACCGGGGACAGCTCGATCTTCAGTCGAGTGCTCTCCCAGTCTGAGCTAAGGCGGCGCGCCGTCGTGCGCATCTACGACTGCGAGGAGGGGAGAAAAAAGGATTTCGAAAGACGGCCCGGACGCGTCGGCTGCCTAACGGGTCGTCCCAGGTCCCCAAACCCCGGCCAACCGGGGTTACGGGAGGAAGAGGTCGGCCGCGTCGAACTCTCGGTCGCAGTCGTCACAGACGTAGGTGGTACCGTCGTCGGTGCTTACGTGTCCGCTGCAATCGGGACACTTCGAGCCGTCTATCATGGTCCTCGCTCTATCGCGGGGGGACAAAACCCTTTCCGCGCCAGACTCGCTCGTGAATACCGACGGCGGCCCGCCCGACCCGACGGACCCGAGTCGAGGTAACCACGAAGTATTTGACCCTGGACACCTTTCCGAGAACGAATGCAACGTCCGGAGCGGACGCGTCCGTTCGGGGTCTCCGCGCCCGTACGTCCCGAGACATGAGTGAGGGTGACGAGCAGTTCGAGCGTGCCAGCGACGCCCCAGCCAGGGACTACGGCTCTGTCGCGCTGGCTTTCGCCTGCGCCGTCGCGGTCGTCCTGGCGACGGCGCTCGTTCCCGCCGCGTCGTCGGTCGGCACGGGCGGCGCGCCCGCCGAGTCGCTCGTTCCCTTGCCACCCGGAGCGGAGGGTGAAAGCGAGGGCGGTGGCACTGGGTCGGGCGCCGGGACCGGTGACGGCTTCGGCGCGCTGAACGCCGGCGACGAAACCTCCGTCGGGGGGTCGCTGGCCGACGCCGGAGGCAATCCCTTCCGCTCACAGGACACAGAGATACACTTCCAGGTTCGCAGCGAGGAGTCGAGTTACTGGCGAACCGCGGTTTACGACACCTACACCGGCGACGGGTGGTCGCGGTCACAGCCGAGTGACGCGACGGCGCCCATCGACGGTCGAGGGGTCCGCTATCGGGTCGAGTTGGCGAAATCGGCTACCTCGGTGCCGACGGTCTGGCGACCGACGAGCCTGGACGAGGCCGAGGGGATCGAACTGACGGAGGGTGGTCTGGCGCGGGCGAACGGGACGCTCTCGCCCGGGACCAGTTACGTAGGCCAGAGCCGAAAGCCACCCCGGGATCCGGCGGTGCTTCGGGCGACGGGTCAGGACTATCCGGACGACATCGAGGATCGATACACGACACTGCCGGCGAGTACGGCGGTCTCGTTGCGACCGATCACGACCAACATCACCAGGGAGACCGACAATCCATACGAGTCCGCGGTGTTGATCGAGGAGTGGCTGGAGACGAACAAGGAGTACTCGCTGAACGTCTCGGAGCCCTCGAGCGGGAACGTCGCGCGCGAGTTCGTCACGCAGATGGACGCGGGCTACTGCGAGTACTTCGCGACGGCGATGACCGCGATGTTGCGTTCGCAGGACATTCCGGCGCGATACGTCGTCGGCTACTCGACCGGCCAACAGACCGGGTCGAACACGTACCAGGTGCGGGCGATGAACGCCCACGCGTGGGTCGAAGTGTACTTCGCTGACGTCGGCTGGGTCCGGTTCGACCCCACGCCGGGCGAGGAACGACTCCAGCGGGAACGGGCGGCTTTCGAGAACAGTAGCGAGCGCGGGACCTACGCCCCACAGGAGGACGGGAGTCCGGGCGAGACGTTCTCGCCGGTTCCGGAGGAGGAGCGTTCGGAGCCGACGGGCACCGAGAGTTCGACCGATGCTGCGGGGACAGACGGTGGCACGACGGCCGATGGCGGGACAGAGAGTCCGGATTCGACGCCGCCGTCGACACCGTCGCGACCAGACCAGCCCGAGACGCCGTCAGATCCCGACGGCCCGTCGAGCAGTGGGTACGACGTGTCGCTCAATCGCACTGCCGTGCCCGGGGCTGCGGTCGAGGTGTCCGTCCGTGCGGGCGCACAGCCAGTCGTGGATGCGGTGGTCCTGTTCAACGGTGACCCGGTCGGTAGAACGGACCGCGATGGGGTCGTCGTCGGGACGGTCCCCTACAGTGAGCGGCTCTCGGTGACTGTCGTCGGTGGGCGAACGGTCGCATCGGACGCACCCGCGGGTGGGGCGACGAATCTCGTGGACGCCCCACAGTCGCTTCCGGATCCTGATACAACGGGACTGACTGGACGAGCATTCCGAGAGAATACGACTCAGACATTCGACGTCGCAACGAACGCGACTCTCTCAGTTTCGGGGGACGTCCGGACGGGTGGAGCCGTTCTCGTGACCGGGACCATCGATGGGGTCCCCGTGCGGAACGCGACCGTCTGGGTCGGTGACGACAGGGTGGGAACCACCGACAGGGCCGGGCGTATCCGCGTGCTCTTACCTGAATCGCCCGGAAACGTCACGATCAGGCTCGAACGAGACCCGATCGCGGGGAACCGAACGCTCTCCCTGGGTGCGTTGCGGGTTCAAACGAGTCCACGGTTTCCACTCCCGGTCGCAGGGACCGCACTCGAGGTGGTCGCACGGTCCGGGAACGACACAGTTGCCGGGGCGCCGGTCCAGATCGGTGGCGAAACGGTCGGTGAGACTGGCGTCGACGGCACGCTCACGGCGCGGCTCCCCTTCGACTCGACAGTCGAGGTCGTGATCGCCGCGGACGGACAAATCGCTCGGACGACCGTCGAGAACCCGCTCGTGAACGCGGCTGGCACGGCGATCGGAACGGTCTTCTTCCTCCTTGGTGGCGCAATCCTCGTGCGGCGGCGGTCGCTCGATCCGCGAACGCTCGGCCGCTCGCTCGTGGCATCTGTCGGGCGGGTAGCGGCGTGGACCGTCAGCACGTTCGTCGCCATCGCGATGGTCGTCGCGGGCCGGGTCGAGCGAATCCTGGGGCACCTCCTGGCGGTACTCGCGGGTGAGCGCTCACTCGCGAGGGTCCTGGCTGCGTTCCGGGCCTGGGTGACGGCCTGGCTCGACCGGATCGATGAAACCGTCTCACGGCGGATCGCCGCCCGGAAACGAGACCGTGGGTCGGCATCTGGCGGCCGGGAGGACGCTACAGCGTCGGCAGACGAGCCACACGTGACCATCCGAACAGCGTGGGGCCGGTTCCTCGGGTACCTCTCGATCAGGCGGCCGAAGACGAAGACGCCCGGGCAACTGGCCGAACACGCCGTCTCGACGGACGGGTTTCCACGAGATGCGGTGGCGACACTCCGTGACGAGTTTCGCGCCGTCGAGTACGGGCCACGCTCGCCCGACGAGTCGATCACGGCGGTCGAGCGGGCGCTCGAACACATCGACCGAACTGTCGAGCCACCAGACGAGGGTCCAGCCGTCGACAAGGTCGAGAGCGACGACCGACAATCGGACGGTATCGACGACCGACAATCGGACAGTATCGACGACCGACAATCGGACAGTATCGACGACCGACAATCGGACAGTACAGACGATCGCTCGGCCGCTGAGGGTGGTGAAGACTGATGGGACGGCTGATCCGGGCCACGCTCGGAACTGCCGGCGTCGTCGCGCTGGTCCTCGGTGGACTGGCGGTCGTCGCCCCGACGTTCGTGACCGAGACTGAACCGTTTTCGTCGGTCGTTCGAACGGCGGCGGACGTCGGCCCGCAGACGCTGTTCGTCCTCGGGAGCGTCGCAGCCACACTCTATCTGGTGGCCTCGCTGTTGCACTCGAGGGAGAATCGCCGCATCACTGGTGACCGGTCGGCCAGTGTCCGGTTCGATCGGACGCTCGTCGATCCGCCCGAGTCGGTCTCGGCCGCGGACGGAACGCTCGTCGGGGGAGCGTTCGACGCGGCTATCGAGCGTGCAATCGAGGGTGACGAGCGGGCGCTGGAGCGGGTCAGAGACCGACTCCAGCGGCTGGCCGTCGCTCGAGTGACCCGCGAGTCCGGAGCGAGAGACGGGACGGCCAGCGCCGACGCGGTGAGACGTGCGGTCGCAATCGGGACCTGGACCGACAACCGGACGGCGGCAGCGTTCTGTGCCGACGCGAGGGGGCCGACCGCGTCGCTCGGGTCGCGGCTGCGACTCTGGCTCGATCCCGAGACCGAACGCGAGCGACGTGTGCGCCAGACCGTCGCCGCTATCGGTTCTATCGGCGCTCCCGCGGCGTCAGGACAGGACAGGCCGGTCAGGTCCGAGAGCGAACGGGCGGACGAAGCCGAGAATCCTGCCGTAGCGGCTGATGGACCCGGTGAATCGACCGCTGGAGGTGTCGGTCGATGAGTGACGAACGGGTCTATCGGTGGCGCGTCGGGGCTGTCGCCACGGCAGCGCTCGTCTCGTTCGCGCTCCTCTTCGCGTCACCACTCTTGCTCGCGAGTGCGGTAATCCCCCTCGCATACGTGGTCTATGGCGCGATTTCGACGGTGCCCCCGGACGCGACGGTGCGGGTCGAGCGGTCCTTCGCGGACCCGACGCCGCCGCCTGGCGAGGCGGTGCGGGTGAGACTCACCATCGAGAACGTTTCAGAGCGAACGCTACCGGACGTGCGGGTCGTGGACGGGGTGCCAGACGACATCGCGGTGACGGCCGGGTCGCCGCGGGCGTGTCTGTCGCTTCGTCCCGGCGCGTCGACCACGGTGAGCTACGAGGTCGTGACCGGACGTGGTACGTTCACTTTCGACGACCCGCTCGTCCGATTGCGCTCGTTCAGCGGCGGACGTGTCGTCACGGAGACGGTCCCGGTCGAGGGCGAGACGGCACTCTCCTCGCTCGATCCGGTGTCTGCGCCGCCGGTTGGGAGGCGAACGACCGCTCGGGCCGGCACGCACCCGACCGACAGCGGCGGCGAGGGGCTGGAGTTTCACTCGACCCGGGAGTACCGACCAGGTGACGCCATCAGCCGTATCGACTGGCGACGATTCGGCAAGACCGGCGATCTGACGACCGTCTCCTTCCGGGAGGAGCGAGCGGTCCGGGTCGTGCTCGTCGTCGACGCGCGACCGCCGGGACGGGTCAGACCGGTCGCTGGCGAACCGACGGCGGCGACGCTCGCTGGATACGCGGCCGAGCGGTTCTACGAAAACCTCCGCGATGCAAACGTGACCACCGACGTGGCCGCGTTCGGCGTCGATGGAACGGACCCCGCGGTACCGACTGGCGCGGGACCGGTTCCCTGGGTGAGCGGCGACCGCCGGAACGCGAGGGCGGTCGCACGGTCGCTGTTCGACACAGTCCAGTCTGCCACGGACGACCCCGGGTCCGTCCAGTCTCCGAACGCTTCGACGACCGTTGACGACGCCCTGGACGACGACCCGCTGGGCCAGGATGAAGCGCGTCGCCAACCGGTTGCCACCGAGTCCGGCGGTGACGGCTCACGACCCACGACCGACACGAACGCGTCCGACTCACCCGCTGGTGAACCGGACCGAGCGGAACGAACCGCACCTGACGGGGGCGACGACGCGCTCCGGTTCTTGCTGTCACAGTTCCCGTCGACGGCCCACGTGCTGTTCGTCTCGCCGCTGCAGGACGACTGGCCGGTGCAGTTCGTGCGCCGAGTCCGTCGGCGTGGCTATCCCGTGACTGTGTTCAGTCCGGGCGCGTCGGGTCGCGATTCTATCGACACGTCGGGGCACGAGTCAAACGGCCCAACGGTCGGCGACGCCATCGACACGTCGGGGCACGAGTCAAACGGCCCAACGGTCGGCGACGCCATCGGCGCGTCGGTCACCGCTCACGAGCGCGACGTTCGGCTCTCGGACCTCTCGACGCTGGGAACGACTGTCGTCGACTGGGGCCGGTCGGAACCACTCGAGGTGGCACTCGCCGCTGCATTGGCGAGTCTGCCGGGAGGAAATCGTGGCTGAGTCCCGTGAGGGGGCCCCGGCCGACGCCGGTCCGGTTTCGGCAGTCTCGGCCACCCCGACCCGGTTGAGTACCGCGGTCGTCCTCCTGGCGACGATGGTCACGGCGACCCTGGTGATCGCACAGATCGGACCGACGCTCGCGGCCCTCGTCGCGGTCTTTCATGCGGTCGTCTTTGCCGGAAGTCTGTGGCTGGTCGGGCGCGAGCGCTGGCGACCCGTGGCGATGGCAGTCGCAGGAATTTGCTCACTGTTCGTCGGCGCGAGTTTCGCCGTCGCGGTGGGCTACACGTTCCTCGACGCTGTCGCGACGCTGTATCCGGTCACCGACGTCGCGCAGATACGCCCACGTGGTCTCCGCGTCGCCAGCACCACGGTGGCGGTCCTCGCTGGCACCGTCGCGATGGTCGGCGGCGTCTCCACGCCAGCGACGGGCCTCCGCGGTGACAGCGCGTGGGAGTACGCGAAACTCGCCGTCGAGACGTTCGTCGTGCCGCTGCTGGTCGCAGCGCTCATGTTGCTCTCGACGCTCCTGGCCGAATTCGGCGGCCCGAGTGAAGTGCCCGTACTCGGGCAACTCGCGAACGCGACCGGTGGGGTCGGTGACGTCCTCCTCTCACCTGCCCCCGGTCGAACCCACCTGCTCGTATTCACCGTTCTCGTCGCGATAGCGCCACTGGCCGTGGGTCGCGGGATCGAATCGCTTCCACTCTCGGAACTCGCCACGGCGGAGACCCACGAACGAGTGGCGGAGCGTGCCGAGGCGGTCGCGTCTGTGGCCCGCCGGGTGGCTCTCGTCGCGGCGGCACTCCTTCCGGTGACACTGGTCGAGGTCGTCGTCCGACCCTTGCCACTCCGGAACCTCCTCACACCTCCGCTCTATGGGTTGCTAGCCTGGCTGACGGGCAATCCCCTGCTCCGGTCGCTCCTGGTCGGAACGATAGTCGTCGCTGGGGGAACTGCAGTCAGCGTCTGGGTGGTGCGATGGCTCGTTCGAACCGATGCGAGTAGCGTCGCAGTGTCCCTCACACCGTTCGTCGGTGGTGCGTCGGTCGTACTGCTCGCGAGCGTCCTCCACGGGGTCGTCCTTCAGCCGACGCGCTCGTTCGTCACGGCGGCACTCCCTGGCGAGTTCGCCACCGCGTTCGCCCGCCAGAGCGCTGCGATCGTCGAGTTCTACGGCTCGCTCGCAGTCGTCGTCACGGTGGCCGCGATGCTCGTCGGGATGACCGCCGTGCTCGCTCTCTCGCTCGCACTGGTGACGAGGGTCGACCTCTTGCCGACGAGTGCGCCCGCGCCGGCCCTCGCCGCCGCCGGGACCTTCCTCGCCGCCGCGTTCGGTGCCGGTGCGGGCGTGCCTGCACCGTTCGTCCTCGGGGGCATCGTCACGAGCCTCGTCGTCTGGGACGCGGGCGAATACGGGGCGACGCTGGGACGAGAGATGGGCGCCGCCACCGGGGGCGCCAGAACCGAAGGCGTCCACGTCGGCGCGACGCTCGTCGTCGGCCTCGCGGGCGCACTCCTGGCGACGGCCGTCTCACGCATAGGGACCGCCGACGTGCTGACCGGCGTGCCGACTGTCCCGTTTGCCCTCGCCGCAGTCGTCGTCGCCCTCGTTCTCTTGATACTCGCGCTCCGGTGACCGGGCTCTGGGCAGTCCTCGGAACCGGCGTTACCGTTCGTCGACGGCCGGCACCGCGACGCGGTCGAGCACGTCGTCGACGATGGTCGTGGGATCGGTCTCGCGGACGCTCGCCTCGGTCGTGAGCACGAGTCGGTGCGCGAAGGTCGGACGAACGACCGCCCGCACGTCGTCGGGCACCACGTACGTCCGGCCGTCGATGACGGCCGCGGCCCGCGCGGCCTCGAAGAGACGCTGGACCCCGCGCGGCGAGACGCCGACGGCGACCCGGTCGTCCTCGCGGGTCGCCCGGCCGAGTTCGACGACGTAGTCCCGGAGTTTCCCGTCGACGGACACCGTCTCTGGCACCGACTGTAGCTGTGCGACCGTGTCGCGGTCGACGACGGGAGCGACGCTCGGGGACTTGGTCGTCCGGTCGGCCCGGCGGTCGATCAGCGTCCGCTCGGCGTCGAAGCCCGGATAGCCCATGGCGAGTTTGAACACGAAGCGGTCGCGCTGGGCCTCCGGGAGGCCGAAGGTTCCCTCCTGCTCGATGGGGTTCTGGGTCGCGATGACGAAAAACGGGGCCGGGAGTTCGGTCGTCTCCCCGTCGACGGTGACTTGGCCTTCGCCCATGGCTTCGAGCAGGGCCGCCTGGGTCTTCGGCGGCGCCCGATTGATCTCGTCCGCGAGGACGACGTTCGCGAACACTGGTCCGGGCACGAACTCGAAGTCGCCCGACCCCTCGTTGTAGACGTGCGAGCCGGTGATGTCCGCGGGCAGGAGGTCGGGGGTGAACTGGATCCGTGAGAACGAGAGATTGAGTGTGCTGGCGAACGAGCGCGCCGTCAGCGTCTTCCCGGTGCCCGGCACGTCTTCGAGGAGGACGTGGCCCTGTGCGAGCACGCCCGTCAGGACGCTCTCCAGAAAGCGTTCGTCGGCGATGACCGCCTCGCCGACGGCGTCGAGAATCCGCTGACAGGTCGCACCCGCCTCGTCGTGGTCCATGGTCGGCATCGGGGACGGTGCGACCAAATGCTTTCGGCCGCGGGCGGGCTCTCAGGGACCGGATTGGAGGCCGTCGACGACCGAATCGATCTCGTCCCGGGTCGCCGTCGTCATCGCGCCCGGGAGCGTCCGCGCGAGCGTCGCGCTGGCGACCCCGTACCGCAGGGCCTCGCCGCCGTCCGCACCGGAGAGGATCCGTTCGAGGAACGCACCGGTGAATGCCTCGTGTTGCCCTGCGGGGTCCACTGCCTCGACGTCGAGCCCCTCCTGTTCGTGGATGACGCCGTCGCGACAGGCCAGCGCCCCGCGCTCGCTCTTCGTGATGACGACCGTATCGAACTCCTTGGTCGACGCGATAGTGTGGGCGAGCTCCCGGGGTTCGCCCGTCCGGTCGAATATCTGCCGTGCCTGTTCCTCGTTCGCGATGAGGACATCCACGGCGTCGAACACGCCGTCGAGCGTCTCGCGGGCGGCCTCGACCGACCAGAGTTCCGGCTGGAAGTCGAGGTCCATGGCGACGATGCCGCTCCCGGCCGCGCGGAGCACCGCTTCGGCCGTCGAGACGATGTCGCCCGAGAGCGAGAGCGTGCTCCCCGCGACGAAGGTGGCGTCCGCCCGCTGGATGCGGTCCATCGGTAACTCGCCCGGCGTGACCGACGCGGCCGCAGCGTGCTGGCGGTCCTGCAGCAGGCGTGGCGCGCGGGGTGCCGGCCCGTGTTCCGCGAACTGGAGGCCCTGCCGGCCCTCGTCGGCCCAGGCGATTTCGGTGTCGACGCCGTGCTCGTGGAGTGCGCGTTCGACGCGATGACCCAGCGGTGTGTCCGGTAGTTTCGAGAGCCACGTCGCGTCTGCCCCCATCGTACTCGCGGCCGCGGCGACGTTGCTCTCGGCCCCCGACACGTGGATCCGGACGTCGTCTGCGGTCTCCAGTCGCCCGTCGCCGACTGGCGACAGGCGCAACGACGTCTCGCCGAACGTGACCAGCTCTACCATACACGGACTCTCGATAGCGACGGGTTTAGTTCATTTGGCGTGGCCGGGGTCACCCCACGGAGACGGGCCGTTCCTCAGTCTCGGCGGCCACCGTGGCCCGGGTAGTCGCGCTCGAACCGAGCCCCGATTTCGTCGGCGTCGAACTCGACGACGACGGGCCGGCCGTGGGGACAGGCCCACGGGTTCTCGCAGTCGTCGAGGCGCAAGAGCAGGTCACGGACCGACCCTTCGGTCAGGGACGTGTTGCCGGTGATCGAGGGGTAACAGGCCAGGTCCGCCAGTAACTCGTCGGCGGCCGCCTCGACCGTCTCCGCGGCGCTCCCCTCACCCTCGACGAAGGCCGCCAGGGCGTCCCGGAGCAGGTCCGGTTCGGCCGTCTCGGCAACCAGTGACGGCACGGTCCGCACCTCGACGGTTCGCTCGCCGACGCGTTCGGCACGGAAGCCGAGCGTCGCCAGCGCCTCGCCATACGTCTCGAAGAGTTCGGCTTCCCTGGCCGTCAGCGACAGTTCGACCGGCTGGGCGAGTGCCTGTGTCGTCGTCTCGCCGCTGAAGGACTCGCGCAATCGCTCGTAGTTGATCCGTTCGTCGGCGGCGTGCTGGTCGATCAGTACGAGGCCGTCGCCAGTCTCGGCGACGACGTACGTCTCGTGGAGTTGGCCCAGGATGCGAAGGGAAGGAAGGGAGTCGAACTCCGATAGGCCCTCGCTCGCGTCCCCGTCGCCGAGACGTGCCTGGTCGTGCCCGCCCGAGAACTTCTGTCCGGGGTCCCCCGGGTCGGCCCGGGCGCTCGTGGGACGGTCACTGTCGCCCGCCGACGCCTCGCCTGTCGATTCGGTCCGAGCCTCCGTTCCCGCGGCCGGTCGTGCCGTGTTCGGGTTCTCCCGTCCGGGATCCGTCGACCGAGGACTCGATGGCACCGAACCGGTCGACCCGTCCGAACTGGTCGGATCTACCGACGACCGGTTCGACGCCCGGTCGGTTGTTGCGGTCGAGTGTCCGACGGGCGAACCACTCGCCCCATCAGGTGGCGAGTCGCTCGGTTCGTGACCGGATTCGGAACCGTCGCTCGTGGATGCGGCGTCGGTCGACCGATTCGAGCCGGTCCCGGCTGCGGTGTCTGACCCCGAGTCGGCCATCGAGCCTCGCTCGGCCCCGGCGTCGGCGTCGCTATCGCGTCCGGCGTCCCGTTCGGGCGAGATTTCGGCCTGGTCGGGGGCCGACTTCCCGCGTGGGGCACCGCTCCGGAGCAGGCCCTCCTCGAGCAGCGCGGATTCGACGGCCGTCCGGATCTGATCCCGAACGCCCTCTTCGTCGGCGAAGCGGACTTCGAGTTTGCGCGGGTGGACGTTCACGTCGACGTCGCCGGCGGGCACGTCGAGAAAGAGGACGGCGAAGGGGAATCGGTCGGGTGCGAGCTGGTGCCCGTAGGCGGCGACGACGGCATCGCGGACGACGCTCGCGGTGACGTACCGCCCGTTCACGTACGTCGAGCAGTATTCGCGGGTGCTCCGCGTCGTCTCCGGGTGGCTGACCAGGCCCGAGACACCGTCGAGCGGGCCGTCTGGGAGCCTGATCTGATCATCGCCATCGTCGTCGACCTCGTCTTCGCCCCCTTCCTCCTGCGGATCGACCCGGGCATCGACCTCGACCATCGATTGGGCGACCTCGCGGCCGTAGACGGACATGACGGCCGCACGGCGGTCGCCCTGGCCCGTGGTGGCGAATGTTTCGCGGTCGTCGTGGGTCAGCGAGACGGCGATGTCGGGATTCGCCAGTGCGTAACTGGTCACCACGGTGTTGACGTGGGCGAACTCCGTGCCGTCCTGTTTCAGGTACTTCCGGCGGGCCGGCACGTTGTAGAACAGATCCTCGACCTCGATAGTGGTGCCCTCGGGACAGCCGGCGGGTTCGACGCTGGTCACGTCACCGCCCTCGACGCGGAGTTTCGTACCGCGTGGGGCGTCGACGTCGTCGCGGTCGGCTCGCGGACGCGTCGTCACCGTGACTCTCGCGACGGCGCCGATGGCGTGGAGGGCCTCGCCGCGAAAGCCCAATGTCGCGACCCCGGATTCGAGGTCGTCGATGTCGCTGATCTTCGAGGTCGTGTGTTCCTCGACGGCGGCGCGGACTTCCGACTCGGTCATGCCGATGCCGTCGTCGGTGACCCGGATCCCATCTTTGCCGCCGCGCTGGACGGCCACCTCGACGCGACTGGCGTCGGCGTCGAGGCTGTTCTCGACGAGTTCCTTCACGACGGACGCGGGGCGCTCGACCACCTCGCCCGCCGCGATGCGCTCGACGGTCGTCTCGTCGAGGCGGCGTATGTCGACCATCACCACCTCCTGGGCGCGCCGGCCTCAAAACAGTCCCGAAGGCCTCAGCACAGGTGGGTGGCTGGGCTCGCTATCGTCTCGTGTGTCCCTCCGCGGGGGAACCCCGCCCCAGATTCGACCGCAGTTACCGAGTGCTGCCGGTGTCTGGGTCGTCTTCGTGATTGGCGACGGCTCGTTCGACGGCGTCCTCGAGGGACTTGAAGTGCATCTCCTCGATGGCTCCGTCGGGCGTGTACCAGCAATAGTCGTCGTGTTTGTCGTCGAGGTCGACGTTCCGGGTGCGCGCTTCGACGCGATAGAGGACCGCGTAGACCGCCTCGTCGCCGCTCCCCCAGATGTCGGTGACCGTCTTGACCGGCTCCTCGACGGTCGTGTGGAGTCCGACGCGCTCGTGGAGTGTCCGTCGAAGCGCCGGCTCGGGGTCCGAATCCGCTTCGATCCGCCCACCAGGAAAGGTCCACGGACGCAGCCCACTCGTCACGAGCAACACGTCACCGCGGGGGCCGAAGACGATGCCCCGTTGCGTGACGTGCCCCCTGAAATACGTCTCGCCCATTGTGATGACGGAAGCCCTGTACGCCCTTGAACGTTTACCTCCAGCCCGACCACCCCGCGAAATTTTCCGGGCCACCGGCTCCTGACTGAGACCAGCACCCCGTGAGCACTCGCGACGGCGACCGTCTCGAAATAATTAAATAATGCTGATACGTGAGGTGAGTGGTATAGAAGCTGCCACATACGTGCGACTGATCGACCAGCGTGTGACACGCACGCCGATGACCAAAACCACTACAACAGTCGGTGTGGTGGCTCGTCTATGGACGAGGACTCCCCTCAGATGGACATCGGGCTCGTCGGCCTCGGCAAACACGGGGAGACGCACGCGGAGTTTCTGGAGGAACTCGGGCACACGGTTCACGCGGTGGACCTGGACCCGCGGGTGAAAGAGCGGTTCGTCGAGCGGTTCGACGCGCGGATGTACGAGGGCTTGCCGGAACTGTATTCGGCCGGCCTGGACGCGGCGATCATCTCGACGCCGAACAAGTTCCACGAGACGGCCGCGATGAAGGCCTTCGAGGCCGACCTCGACGTCTTGATCGAGAAGCCGCTGGCCCACGACCTGGAGAGCGCCGAGCGAATCGCAGAGGGTGCCGATGACTCCGGGAATATCTGTATGTGTGGGTACTTCCACCGGTTCCGGAATCGGGTCCAACTGGCGAAGGCCTACGTCGAGAGCGGCCGACTGGGCGAGGTCACGCACATCGACGCGCGATACATGCGACGGCGAGGCGTCCCCGGACTCGGCACGTGGTACACGTCGCGAGAGATAGCCGGGGGCGGTGCGCTCATCGACGTCGGGTCGTTCGTGATCGACCTCGTGCTCGATTTCTACGACTGGCCCGCGTTGGAACAGGTGATCGCGACCGCCCGGTCTGACTTCGGCGACCGCTCGGACTACGCCTACCTGGAGATGTGGGGCGAGGACGACGAGGCGAAGATGTACGACGTCGAGGACTCCGTGACGGTCTTCCTGGAGTTCGAGGGAGGCCGAACCGCGCACCTCGAACTCGCGTGGGCGGCCAACGCCCAGCGCTGTCACGAGTACAACATCCGGGGCACCGAAGCGGGCGTCTCGCTCGACATCACCAATCCACTGGAGTCGGTCGACCCCTCCGCCGAGCAGGTCAGGGACTTCAGACTGTACGAAGTCCGCAGCGACGTAGTCGACCACTACGTCGACAGCGAAGTGATTCCACCGGCGAACGACCCGTTCCGCGACGAACTCGCGACCTTTCTGGCAGCAGTCGAGACCGGGCAATCGCCCGACCGGTGTATGGTCCAGCAGGCCCTCGCCGTCCAGCGGGTCATCGAGCGCATCTACGAAGCGACCGACCGGACCTGGGTGTAGCCGATAGACCGGACCCGGGCCTGCACGCTCGACCCTGATAGAGTCTTAAGGCTCCGCCGTGTCAGGAGCGAGTATGAGTGAGGGGGACTCGCAGCCACGCGGTGAGCAGATCAAGTCCGTGGCGACGGCCTTCCGTATTCTGGAAGCCGTTCGCACGCGCGACCGGGTCGGGGTGACCGAACTGGCCGACGCGCTCGATTTGCCGAAGAGTACTGTGCACCACTATCTCAGCACGCTCGCGGCAGACAACTACCTCTTACGCGAGGACGGGACCTACAGATTGGGACTGGGCCTGTTCACGCTCGGCGCACAGGCCCGGACGCAGGAGCGCATCTTCCACGTCGCGAAGCCGAACGTCGACCGACTGGCGGAGACGACGGGCGAACAGGCCAGACTGGTCGTGGAACGCGACGGCCACGGCATCACGCTCTACCAGGCCGCCGGCGAGAACGTCGACGACCCGCCGACCTACGCCGGTCGGGTCGAAGACTTGCACTGTACGGCCGCCGGGAAGGCGTTTCTCGCTGAACTCCCGGAGGACCGACTCGACGAACTCCTGTCCGGTCATCCGCTGCCCTACCGGACGGAGAACACCATCACCGACCCGTCCGAACTCAGGGAGACGCTCGCCGAAATTCGCGACCGAGGCGTCGCCTTCGACGACGAAGAACGCGACGCGGGCGTTCGGTGTGTCGCCTCCGCCATCTCCGACCGCGAGGGCGAGTTGCTCGGTGCGATCAGCGTCTCCGGGCCCTCCGACCGAATCGACGACGAGCGCTTCCGGTCCGAGATCCCCTCGCGCCTGCGCAACGTCGTCGGTGTCGTCGAGTTCAACACCACCTACTCCGAGTGGTCCGACGCCGTCTGATTCGGACAGCCAGTTCCCGATCGCGGCCCGCCGTGCCCCCCAAATTCGAACGCCGCTGGGGAGCGAACGTCCGGGCCTCGTTGTTCGGCCGCCGCCCCACGCAACCAGTCGATTCTCCCCACCTCCGAGGCGGGATCGAGAGTCCGAACCATCAGAATAGATTGTATATCACACTACGAACGTGTCAGTCTCTACAGTGACCGCCCGGCTGTCGTGACGCCCAATCTGCGACGGGAGGAAATCGGAAAGTGGGGAAGAGACAGCGATGCGGCAGGCGTTCGAGGGATCGAGTCATGGCTCGAGGCTCGGAACCTACGAGGGGACGTAGGGGTGCCACTCTGACAGCGGATCAGTATCTGCCTGCCAATAGCGTCTATTTCCCCAATACTATATAAACTTTACCGACAATAACAGACATGTACCTACAGAGACTCGATTCAGTCCTCTCGTCTCCCGCACGCGTAAACATCACGAATATTCAGCAATATTTATATACCGTGATTTCGACGTGACGGCCGTATGGTGAGTGACCACGACCCGTACGGGGAGGCCGACGGTACCGGCCGATTGGGTGGATTGACACGACGAACATTCATGGCGCTACAGTCCGCGGTGGTCGCGGGTGCTGCGACGGGGACCGTCGCGGGCGCGTCGCTGGACTCGGGGGTGAGCGAGGACGCCGGTGTGCAAAACACCGTCTCGCTCGACACGGGGGACCAGACCGCGGAGCCGGTGTCGGACGGCCTGTTCGGCCGGCTGTGTGAGTCCTACGAGTCGGGAACGATCTATCCCGGCGTCTACTCGGAGCACATCAAGAACCCCTCGTTCTACCCGAGGACGTACTCCGAATCGGATTTCTTCGGACCGCGGACGTTCTATCCGGCCGCTGAGATCGAGCGCGCTGACGGCATCCCGTTCCCGTGGGAACCCGTCGGGGGCGACGACGAAGGGGTCTCGTTCGAACAGCACGAGGGCGGCGTCTCGGCCGTCGACACGACGAACTACCAGCGCGTCCTCGTCGACGGCGCACGCGGTGGCATCTCGCAGAAGATTGTCCTGCCCGATTTCCGGACGCACGGCTTCGACCTGTCCGTTTCCGTCCGCGGCGAGGGCGTCGACACCGTCCGCGCGGCCCTGACCTCGCTCGACGGTGAGGAACTGGCGGCCACCGAGCTGGATGTCCCCGGTGAGTGGCCCCGCCACGAAGTGACGCTCGAACTGGACGAGGCCAGCGGCGACCAGCACGTCGCAGGGTCTATCGCCAACGTGGAGACGCCGTATGGCAAGTACGCCATCGAATTCACGGTCGAGGGCAGCGGCCACGCCGACCTGGACTGGATCAACCTCGCTGCCGACGACGCCATCAACGGCAAGTTCAACCCGAACACCGTCCAGTTGATGCGCGAGCAGAACACGACCTGGCTGAAGTGGCCGGGTGGGAACTTCGTCAGCCAGTACAACTGGCGCGACGGCATCGGACCCAAGTCCGAGCGCCCGGTCCGCTTCAACCACGCGTGGGGCGGGATCAATCCCAACTACTTCGGGACCGACGAGTACCTCGAACTCTGTGACCTCGCGGACCTCGAACCGCGGATCACGGTCGGCTGGTGGGACAACCCGCCAGCGTGGGCCTCCGAGCGACAGACCCTGCCCGAGGACGCCGCCGACTGGGTCGAGTACTGTAACGGGTCCACCGACACCGAGATGGGGCAGTTGCGGGCCGAGAACGGGACCGAGGAGTCCTACGACGTGACGCACTGGGAGGTCGGCAACGAGGTCTGGGGGCCGTGGCAGCGCGGCTCCACGCAGGACGCCTCCGAGTACGCCAGAGGGTCCGAAACCCGGATCGGCTTCAATACATTCTACGACGCGATGATGGACGCGGACGACGACATCGTCATCTACGCCGACGCGATGGATCCGGGCTACGACGAACCGAACACGCCCGACCCCGAGACCTGGAACAGCACGCTGTTCGAGGAATCGGGTGACCGCCTCGAGGGCTTCGACCTCCACCGGTACAACTGGGGGATCGGCAGCCAGGCGGCCCGAGACGCCTGGTACGACGAGAACGACGCCGGCCCGATCGACTACAACGAAGTCCTCGTCATGTTCCCGACGCAGTTCGGCGAACTGATGGCCGAGTTGACCGACAAGGCCGAGAACGCGGGCCTCGAGGACTTCCGCATCAACGTCGGCGAGTACGGCCTCTTCCCTGGCGTCGACCCCGGCGCGCCCTACCCCGGTCCGGAGACGATGCCCGGTGGGACCTACGTCGCGGGGATGCTGAACTCGTTCATCCGCCAGAGCGACTCGGTCAAAGAAGCCTCACAGACCTGGCTGCCCGTGCGGATGTTCCCGCCGATCAACGAACCGTTCCCGCCGGACCCGAACCCGCTTTCGCCCGCCGGGACCATCACCGCCATCTACTCCGCGGTGTTCGAGGGCAACGCCGAATGGCACGCCGTCGACGTCGGTATCGAGGGTGACAGTCGAACGATCCCAGAGACTGGCCCGCGCATCCGCCGCATGGAGGACGTCCCGTACGTCGACGCTGCAGCCATGCAGAACAAACGCGGCAAGGAACTCGCGGTCTTCCTCACGAACCGGAACCTCCGGGAGAACGCCGCGGTGGACCTCGAAATCGGCGAGTGGTTCGCCGGCAAGTCCGTCGAAGTCGTGACGATGGAGCCCAGTTCCGACGAACGGCCGGTCCCGCACAAGTTCCCCACCTCGTGGGAGGAACCGGACAACTACACCGTCGAGACGACGATGACGACCGTCGGCGCGGACGGGACCCTCTCGATGGAGATGGCGCCCGCATCGGTCGTCCGACTCTACGTCGACAACGACCGCGGTCGGCCCGACACCGTCGACGACGACGGCGTCTGGCACGGCATCGAACTCGACGCCGACGGCGAAGGCTACCACGAGAACTACACCGGTGGTGGCCACGAGCGCGGCGACGACGACCACGGCGAGGGCAACGGAAACAACGGCAAGGGCAACGGCAAGAAGAAGGGCAAAAAGAAGGGCAAGTGAGCACCCCCGGTCAGCATCGAACGGAGACGCCACCGCAGGCATAACCGACCCGTGACCGCTCCCACGGTGTGACCCGCTGGGGCGGTGACGAGGTCACGGACGCGACACACGATTTTATTTCCCTGTCTCACGTCGGGACAGGTACGACGATGTCAGATCTCTTGCGCCACACCAGCGGCGAGTCTCTCGACCGGGCGACCGTCCACCTGGACCCCGCTCGACGCGGCGACGCCGTCCCCCCAGAGCTATTCGGGAAGTTCGGCGAACACCTCTACACGCCACGAAACGTCCGCAACGTCCTCGAAGCACAGGTCCTCTACAATCCAAGTTTCGCGGCCTGGGAGTTTCTCGACCACCAGTACGACGCCGACGGCGGTCGCGGCGGCATCAGTGACCCCGAGGAAATCGACGACCGCATCGAAACATACGTCGACACGCAGGGCCTTCCCGACGCCGAACGCTTGCAGGAAGCCTACCGCGACGGCACTGCGCTATGGTGGTTCCCCTACGGCCAGAGTGATGCGGCGCGGGATGCGGTTCGGACCAGTCCCGACGTCGGGACGGCCGACGACCGCGCCCAGCGGTTCGAGGTGGGGGCCGACGAGGGACGACGGGCCAGCGAATCGAGTACGAGCGGCCACCGCGGCCTCGCCCAGTGGTGTCATCTCCCCGTCCACCGCACTATCGGCTACGAGGGCACCGTCACGATTCGCGCGGCCGAGGAGACGCCCGTCCGCTTCGCCGTCCACGAGGTCGGTCCCGATGGCGACCTCGGCGCCGTGCTCGGCGAGACGACCGTGACCGCGACCCGCGAGGACCGGACGCGCTCGATGTCGCTCGACCTTCCCACAGACGTGGCCGCGACCGACACCGACGGATCTGATGACGCCGGCGAACCCGACCGGCTGTTCGGGTTCAGCGTGACCACGCCAGCGGCCGACGTAAACGTGGTCGTCGACCGCGTCTTGCTCCGTCCCGACGACCACGTCCACACCGCCGACCCCGAAATCGTCGCGCGACTGCGGGAACTGGACGTCTCGCTCCTCCGCTGGCCAGGCGGGAACTTCGCCTCGGGGTACCACTGGGAGGACGCCATCGGCCCGGTCGAAGAACGCCCCGCCCGCCCGAACCCGGCGTGGGACGGCGTCGAGACGAACCACTTCGGGACCGACGAGTTCCTCGAACTCTGCGAGGCCGTCGACTGCGAACCCATGATCTGCCTCAACGCAGGCGACGGTACCCCCGAGGAAGCGGCGCGCTGGGTCGAGTACTGCAACGGTGACCCCGAGGAGACCGAGATGGGCCGATTGCGCGCCGAACACGGCCACCCCGAACCCTACGGGGTGCCCTACTGGGAGGTCGGGAACGAGCTCTACGGGTCCTGGCAGATCACCTGGACGACGCCCGACGGCAACGCCGACCGATTCGAGCGCTTCCGCGAAGCCATCCTTTCGGTCGACGAGGACGTCGAGATATTCGCCTGTGGCAACCGCCTGACCGACTGGAACGACCCGCTCGTCGACTCGCTCGACGACGGCGACTGGCTCACCGACCACGTCCTCCTGGAGTGCCACGCCGACCCCACGACCGATCCGGTCGAACTGTTCAACGCCCACACCGGGTTCGCCGCGACGCTCGGCGAGCAGTATCGCGACGTGGCCGACCAGTGCCGCGAGGCGGGACTGGACGACGTTCGCCAGGCCATCACCGAACTGCAGTTGTTCACGCGCTTCGACGAACCAGACGACTCGAACGACGGAGAGGGGATGGCAGCAACCGGTTCCGGCGGTCTCTCCCGCGAGACCCTCCCGACGAACAAGACCATCACCGAAGCGGTGTTCGACGCGACGATCATCAACGAATGCGTCCGAAGCGAGACTGTCGAGATGGTCACCCACTCCGGCGTCGGCAACCACGGCGGCGGCCTCCGGAAGTCCCAGGGTCGGGTCTGGGCGGACCCCTGTTTCTACGGCCAGAAACTCAACGCAGCACTTGCTGGGGGGACACCCATCGGTATCGATCTCACTTGCGGCACTTTCTCGACGGCGACGCGGTGGGGGACCGACACCACGCCGTGGTTCGGCGAACTGCCGCCGGTCGCGGACCACCCGGTCGTCGACGCCGTGGCGGTGACCGATGCGGCCGAACACGACCTGGTCGTCACGCTCGTCCACTGCGACGCAGGCGCATCCGAAATCGAGGTCACGGTCGACGCTGGTGACCTGCTCGCGGGCGTCGACTCGGTGACGGTCGACACGCTCACTGCCGAGACGATGCACGCCAGCAATACGCTTGCCGACCCCGAACGAGTGACGCCGACGACTGACAGCGTCCCTGTTGACGATGGCACAGTCACGGTGTCGCTCCCGCCCTATTCGCTCGTCAGGCTCACCGTCGCGGACGCCTGACGTCGCCTATTCGTTCGGATAGTTCTCGGTCGTCTGCTCGGGACGAACGCCCCTGCTCACTCTTCGATGAACGTCTCGAAGGGGTCCCACTCGAAGTACAGGCCGGCCACAGCGACGAGCACCATGACGACCTGGACGACGAGCGAGAGAATCGTGACGACGTAGTCCGCAGTCCCGGGCTCCTGGAGGACGAAGAGACCGACGGTCAACACGAGCAATGTGAGACCAACGGCGAGTAGCGCCCGGAATATCCCTTTGCTCGCGTGCATGAGACGAAAATTCGGCCGCGGCGTCAAAGAACTGTTGAAATGTCGGATGCCATCCGACCTCCCTGGTGCCACAGACCCGGGCTCGCCGTCGGAAGACGGCGCCTGGCCCCGGTCTGTGGCCCCTCACTCTCTATCACTCTCTGGTTCAGTCCGCGTGGACGAGCGATACGCGACTGCGTGTGTCCGGTCAGTCCGCAGTGGACTCGCCGGGCCCGAGTCCGTCCACCCCCTCGTCGGCGAGTTCCCGGCTGTTCCAGTACTCGTGCGTGTCGTCGGCCCGGTAACAGGCGACTTCGTGCCCGTTACCCAGGTCCTCCGGTTCGGGCATCGCAGTCGTACAGGCCTCCCGCGCTTCCGGACAGCGGGTGTGGAAGCGACAGCCCTCCGGCGGGTTCCGCGGGTCCGGGACGTCGATCTTTCGCAGCGGTGACGCGGTCCGGTCGGCCGCCTTCGGGTTGAGGTTCGGCGTCGCCCACATCAGCGCCTTCGTGTAGGGATGCTGTGGGTCCTCCAGCACCTCGTCGATCGGACCGATCTCGACGAGTTCGCCGAGGTACATGATGCCGATACGGCCGTCGGCTTTCCCCGCGATGTAGCTCGCGTTCGAGAGGTTGTGGCTGATGAACAGGAAGGAGGTGTCGAACGAGTCCTGGAGGTCGAGCATGAGGTCCATCATGTCGATCCGGAGGGACACGTCCAGCGCGCTCACGGCCTCGTCCGCGAGGATGAGGTCCGGGTTCATCAGGAGTGCCCGGATGAGCGCCACGCGCTGTTGTTCCCCGCCCGATAGCTGGTGGGGGAAGCGCTTGGCGTAGTCCTCCGGCGGTTCCATCCCGACCCGGGAGAGCATCTCGTAGATACGCTCGCGGCGCTCGAACGTGTCCATCTCGGGGTGTCGCAGCCGGAGGGGCGCACCCAGCGAGTGCTGGACCGTCTTGTTCGGGTTCAGCGACGCCCCTGGGTCCTGATGGATGATCTGGAGCGACTGTCGGATCTCCTCGAAGGGAATGTCCACGTCGCCCGTCCCGTCGTTGGCGTCCCAGACGTCCTGACCTCTGTACTTCACAGAGCCACCAGTCGGGCGCTGGGTACCGATCGCCGTCTTGCCAAGCGTGGTCTTGCCACAGCCGGATTCGCCGACGAGCGCGACGACGTCGTTCTCCGGAATGTCCAGCGAGACGCCGTCGACGGCTTTGACGACGTCGCCGTCGGGCCCGAACGGGAGGACCGACGAATCCGTTTCGAAGTGGACCTCGACGTTCTCCATCGAGACGACGTGGTCCTCACTCATCGACGGTCACCTCCTGGAGCGTCAGCGGCACTTCGTCCGGCACGCGCTCGACGTGATGACACGCCGCGGCGTGGCCGTCGGTGGGGTCGCTGCTGTCCAGCGGCGGGTCCTCTCGCACGCACAGGTCGTCCGCGAGCGGACAGCGCGGATGGTACGAGCAGCCGTCTGGCACGTTGACAGGGTCCGGCGCTGATCCCTCGATGGGCCGCATCTCCTCGCGCGGCGTATCCAGGTTCGGCGTCGCGTTCAGCAACGCCCGCGTGTAGGGGTGTTTCGCGCCGGTCAACACGTCGTCAGAGGGGCCGACCTCGACGAACTCGAAGGCGTAGAGCACGGCGAGTCGGTCGGCGAGGTTGGCGACCAGCGGCAGGTCGTGCGTGATGAAGACGATGGTCAGGTCGCGCTCGGTGGCGATCTCTTTGATCAGCTCGATGATAGAGCGCTGCATCAGCAGGTCGAGTGCGGCCGTCGGCTCGTCCATCACGAGCACCTCCGGTTCGAGCACGAGCGCGAGCGCGATGAGCGCGCGCTGGCTCATCCCGCCCGAGAGTTCGTGGGGGTGCGAGCCCAGCACCTGGTCGGCTTCCAGGTAGAGATCCGAGAGCAGGTCGCGAGCGCGCTCCATCCCTTCGTCCACGTCGTAGCCGTGGATCGAGAGCGTCTCGCGGAAGTGCTCCTCGATGGTCATCGTGGGGTTGAACGAACTCATCGCCCCCTGGAACACCATGGCGATCTGCCGCCAGCGGATGTCCTTGATGTCCTCGTCGTCGCTGCGGTCGAGCAGGTCGACCGACCGGCCGTCCTCGGGGTTGAAGCGGATGTCGCCGGTGAGCACCCCGGGGTCGACGACGGCGTCGAGCAGGGCCGAGGCGAACATCGACTTGCCCGACCCGGACTCGCCGACGACGCCCAGTATCTCGCCGCGCTGGATGTCCATGTCGACGCGGTCGAGGACGCGCGATTCGCCCCGGTCCATGTCGAAGGACACCGAGATGTCGCGGACTTCGAAGATCGGGTCCTCAACTGCGGCGGTGTGTGTCTGTTGCATCGTCATTCTTGGTAGGGTGCGGTGTCTTCGACGGTTTCGGCGTGGCGCGCGCGGATACGCGGGTTGAACAGTTTCTCGGTTCCCTGCGCGAACAGCACCAGGCCGAACGAGATGCCCACGATTGCGATCATGGGAACGGTCAGCCAGTGGAGGCCTTTGAGCGAGTAGATCGCCCCGTTGCTGTAGGCACCGTCGAGCATGATGCCCCAGTTCTCGTGAACCCCACCGAGAAGCCCGAGGTAGTACAGCCCGACCGAGCCGAAGATGACCCCGCGGGCGGAGTTGACGAAGTTGATCAAGACGTAGGGCATGATGTTCGGCAGGATGTCGTCCTTGAGGATCCGCCTCGTCGGGGCACCCATGATGCGCGAGGCCTCGACGTAGGAGTGGTCGCGCAGCGACAGCACCTGCGAGCGGATCGAGCGGGCCAGGCCCGCCCACGCGTTGATAGTCAGCAAGATGCCGATGACGGCCGGGTTCGTCGGGTTGAACATCGCCGCGAGCAGGATGATGAGCGGCAGGCCCGGGATCGTCATCGCGATGTCGGTGAGCGTCGTCAGCACGCGATCGACGGCCCCACCCTTGTAGCCGGAAACCGTGCCGATCACGGTCGCGACCGCAGTCGAGAAGACGGCACCGGCGGCGATCATCTGGAGCATCGGCGGCGTCGCGTGGACGGTGGCCGAGAGGATGCTCTCACCGAGGTTGTTCGTCCCGAGCGGGACGCTCCAGTCCTGGAAGGCAGTCGTGAGACGGGGCCCCTGGCCCTCAGTCGGGGGGTCGACGAGCGCGACGCCGACGGTCCCCATCAGCACGTAGAACAGGATGATGAGCGAGCCCACCTGCGTCCGCCAGTCGTTCCACGCGACTCGCAGCGGGGCCAGCAGCGCCATGTCCACCCATTCGCGGTAGATCTCCTCTTTCGACGCTGCCTTGCCGGCTCCCGATGCGTAGTCGTCGGATTGACTGAACGACGAGTTTTTCTCTGCCATCTCAGTAGGCCTCCCGTGACCCGGTGTCGCTGATTCGCGGGTCGATCTTGCTGTAGGTCAGGTCCGCGACGAGGATACAGACCAGGACCGCGAAAGAGATGAGCAGGAAGCCGCCCATCATCAACGGGTAATCCTTCGAGTTGATCGCGTCGAGGAGATAGTAGCCCAGTCCTTCGTAGGCAAATATCTGTTCGAGGATCACCGAGCCGCCGAACATGAATCCGATAGAGATCATGAAGTTGGTGTACATCGGCAGGATCGCGTTCCGACCGACGTATCGGGTCGCGATCCGTCGCCCCGGGACGCCCCGGAGGTGTGCGACGCGGATGTAGTCTTCACCGATCTCCTGGATCGCGTTGCCCCGCATCGTGATCGCGACGCCACCGAATCCGGTGATGACGAGCGACACGATTGGGAGCACGGCGTGGCGCAACATGCTCGAGACGAACTCGACAGTCAACGCCGGCTGGAGCGCGGCGTCGAACCGCCCCGACTGTGGGAGGAATCCCAGCTGGATCGAGACGATGTAGACCATGAAGATGGCCGCGACGTAGTACGGCACCGAGTTCAGGAACATCGAGCCGATCGTCGAGGCACCGTCGAACTTGGTCCCTTCCAGATACGCCATGACTGCCCCCAGCACGATACCGATCCCGAACGTCAGCAGGATCGAAACCGAGAGGAGGAATATCGTCCACGGCGCAGCGTCGATGAGGATCTCGGCGACCGGTTTGTTGTACCAGATCGACTCACCCAGGTCGCCCTGGAGGACGCTCGAGACGTAGTTGAAGTACTGGACGTGCATCGGCGTCGACGGGTCGATGTTCGTGTACGTTTCCGTCAGGGAGTTGATCTCCGACATGCTGATCTCGTCGGACCCCCCGCTGCGCATCACCTTCGCCCTGATGAAGTCGGCCGGGCCACCCGGCATCGCCCGCACCAGCGCGAACGTGACGCTCACGACGGCCACGAACGTCAGTAACGCCTGTCCCACTCGTTTGACAATGTACATCTATTATTGAAGAATGGTGGTATGATCTATTATAACTGTTTCGCTCGATTCAGCGACGAAGGGGTCGCGGGTCCCGTTACTTCGGCTTCGCTTTCAGGTCGCCAAAGCGCGGGAGCCACCAGAGCGGGAACTTCGCCTGGAACTTCTCGGAGCCCGATTCCGGGATCGAGAACTTGTCGGTGCGGAACCAGGCGACGTCGTTGATCTCCTGGAGCGGCAACATCGGCAGCGTCTGGTTGGTGATCCACGCGAGCTTGTCGGTCAGTTCGGTGTATCGCTCACCCTGTGACACGAGCATCTCGTCGTGGAGTTTGCTGACGTCGTACTCCTGGAGTTCGCCGTCGAGTTCGCCGACAGGCGGCGCCTTCAGCGACGTCGGGTCGAGACTCAGGAAGCCTGCGTCGACGTTGTAGTACTGGTCGAACGTGTAGTACGGGTCGGTGCGCTGGAGCGTCCACCCGGTCGCGGCGACCTTGTAGTTGCTCGCGAGGAAGTGGTCGGACCAGTACGCGGAGGCCTCGATGGTCTGCATCTGGGCGTCGATACCCTCGCCCGAGAGGTTCGACGCGATGGTCTCGTAGAGCGGATGCCAGTCGTTGTACGTCGGCACCTTGATCGAGAACTTGAACTTGTCACCGTTCGGTTTGTACCAGGTGCCGCCGTCCTTTTGGTAGCCGGCATCACGGAGGAGCCGGCGACCGCGCTCGGGGTCGTTGTAGCGGTGGAGCGCGTCGGCCATCTCGTCGGAGACTTTGTTCTCCCAGCGGTCGCTGGCCTTGTTCTCGCCGTCGATGTTCCCCACGAGTCCGCTCGGCGCCTGGACCGGCTGGCCCCAGCGGCCGTAGTTGTTGGCACAGGCACCGCGGTCGATGAACTCGGCGATGGCCTGGCGGACGCGGACGTCCTGGAAGTCCTCGTCGCTGTGGTTGAACGGGAGCGACTGGCCCCACGCCGCCGGGAGCGGCGCCGGCGTCATGGCGTCGGGCACGTTCTCGAAGACCGACTGTGGCGGGTTGTAGTTCCGGAACGCGTCGACTTCCATCCCGACGAGGACGCTGGCGGTGTCCGTCGACACCTTCTCCAGGTCCCAGTAGTCGAAGTTGATGTTGTCGGCTTCCGGGTGGTGTTCGTACTTTTCCATCCGGAGACGGCTACCCGTGATCTCCTTGACCTGGAAGGGGCCGTTGCCCTTCGGTTCGTCGAAGGTGTCGTTCCGGAGCGACTTGCGGACCTCGCCGACGGCCTTGTCTGTCGTCGCGTCCTCCCAGTTCTCCACGTAGCCCTTGTAGAGGCGCCACGGCGTCTCCAGCGCGTAGTAGTTGAGCGCGTCGTCGAACAGGCTCCGGCCGACCGTCCCAGTGAGGGTGAGTTCGACCGTCTTGTCGCCAGTCCGGTTGATCTCGTCCCAGAGGGTCCCGATCGTGCCGTTCGTAACCGTGTCCGTGACGAGTTTCGCGTAGAGGTCGTCGGCAGTCACCGGGTCGCCCGGGTCGCCGTTGTGCCAGGTCAGGCCGTCGCGAACCTTGAGTTCTGCCGTGTCACCCTCGTAGCTCGAGACTTCGATTGCGTAGGGTCTGATCTCGCCGGTTGCGAAGTTGTACTGCTGGAACCAGTCGCTCTGCATCGCGTGGCTGAACGGCTGGGTGAAGTTCAGGTGGTTGAACTGGAAGTTGGTCGGGTTGTTCGTGATGCCCTCGGTCATCGCGTTGTCGACCGGTTCGAAGTTCTCCTTGGGCGTCCCACCGTCACCGCCGTCGCTGCCATCGCTGCCGTCACTGCCGTCACTGCCGTCGCTTCCGTCTCCGCCGTCACCGCCACCGCCACCGTCGTTGTTACCCACACACCCTGCGAGCCCAAGTGCGCCACCCATTGCACTTGCCCGGAGGATGCGTCGTCGAGTCATCCACCGCCTACGGTCTGCTGCGCTTGCTGTTGGCTTGCCATCTGATGGCATGGATTATTGTTCACGATTAACGGTATTTAAAATCTTCGGTGTCGGAAGCACCACTGGCAACCCCCGGTCAGTGGACGCCGTCGTGTCCTGCGATTTTCTCGTTCGACTGTCCAGTGTCGAAGCGTGTCAGGCAGCGGGCGATCGGTCCGCGCTCCCGAGAGCGATCGAATCTTTGATGCGGTGGGTCGCCAGTTGCGATACCATGGAACGGTTCAACAGCCCCGACGGAGCCCTCGCTGTCGAGGTCGACCCAGCGGGGACCGTGACGGTCGAACGTGACGGTGCGCGGGTGCTCGACCCGTCACCGTTCGGACTCCTGACGCCTTACGGGTACTTTCCCGAGGACTACGAACTGACCGACGTCGAGACGAACGAGATCGACGACAGCTACGGACTGCCCCACGGCAAACAGTCCGAATATCGCCATCGAGCGCTCGCGGCGACGCTCTCATTCGAGGCGGACCGCGGCACCGTCGCCCTCGACATCCGCGTCGCCAACGACGGACTGGCGTATCGCTATCGAGTCAGCGGCGACAACGACCAGTATCTCCTCCCGGGGGACGACTCGGGCTTCCGCTTTCCGCCGGAAACCGTCGCCTGGCTCTCTGAGTACCAGGCCAACCACGAGGGTCACAGCCGACAGGCCCCGGTCACCGCGCTCGACGGCGAGTACAACCTCCCCGGTCTGTTCCGGACGGGCGACACCTGGACGCTGGTCTGTGAGGCGGGCGCGGACGACCGGTGGATGGCCGGGCGACTCACGGACGCCGATGGCGACGCGCCGGGCGTCGACGTCGCGTTCCCCACCTCTTCACCGCGGGCACACACCTGGTCGCACGAGGAGCCGACGACCCCCTGGCGCGTCGCTATCATCGGTGACCTCGACACCGTCGTCGAGTCGACGCTCGTGACCGACCTCGTCGACGGCTCCCGGATCGACCACGACTGGGTCGAGCCCGGCCGCGTCGCGTGGTCGTGGTGGTCGAGCGGGTCGGACGTTCGCACCTTGGACCGCCAGCAGGAGTACGTGGACTACGCGGCCGAGCGCGGGTGGGAGTACGTCCTCGTCGACCTGGGCTGGGACGCCGAATGGGTCCCGGACCTCGTCGAATACGCCCACGAGCGCGACGTCGGCGTCGAACTCTGGGCGCACTTCCTAGACCTGAACACCGAGTCCAAGCGCGCCGAGCGCCTCGGAACATGGGCCGACTGGGGCGTCGACGGCATCAAGGTCGACTTCATGGACAGCGACGACCAGGACCGCCTCCAGTTCTACGAGGACCTGGCCGCGGCCGCGGCCGAACACGAACTGACGGTCAACTTCCACGGATCGGCCGTGCCAACCGGTCTCCGACGGCGGTGGCCCCACGTGATGACCTACGAGGGCGTCCGCGGTGCCGAGTACTACAAGTGGGCAACCAACACGCCCGAACACAACGCGACGCTCCCGTTCACCCGCAACGTCGTCGGCTCGATGGACTACACGCCGGTCACGTTCTCGGCAGCCAACCGGACCACCTCGCTGGGCCACGAACTGGGCCAGTCGGTCGTCTACGAGTCGGCGCTCCAGCACTTCGCCGACAGTATCGAGACCTACGCCGAGTACCCGCTGGCCGAGGCCGTCCTCGAAGCCGTCCCAGCCGCGTGGGACGAGACGCGATTCCTCCGCGGCCATCCGGGTTCGGAAGCCACGTTCGCCCGTCGACGGGGCGACGACTGGTTCGTCGGGTGCATCACTGCTGGTCCTGACCGCACGGTGGCGGTTCCGCTCGCCTTCCTGGACGAGGCGCGGACGGCGACGGTCACGACCGACGCAGCCGACGGGACCGCGCTCACCGAATACGAGGAACAGGTCGGCCCCGATTCGACCCTCACAGTTCCGATCGCAGCGAACGGCGGCTTCGTCGTGCGCCTCTGAGCGGCGACGAGCACGCTTCTGACCGGGTTTGTCCAAAGAGAAAGACTGCGCCGCAGAGCGAGTGCCGCCGACTGCAACAGGTCGGCGGCGACCGACCGCAGTGTATCCATGACTGGCGAATCCGGGGCGTGCCCGGAAATCGGTCCGCAGTTCGGCAGATTACTCGACGGAGATGCCGGCGACCGTCGACGGTTCGAGTTCGGCCGTGATGGTGCCGTCGTTGGCGACGCTGACGTCGAGTTCTTCGGCTGCGAACTCGTCGGCGTTCGACGCGTCGACTTCCAGATCCGGTTCCTGGCCCTCGAAGAGGACCTGCGCGTCGACGTCCTCGCCGGTGGCGTCCTCGACGGTGAACTCGACGGTGTGGGACGCGCGGGTGTCGAGGTTCGTCGCGGTGACGTAGACTTCGCCGTCCTCGTCGACGGAGGCGGAGGCGCCGACGAGGGGCAGTTCCTCGTCGTCGACCTCGCGGGTCGGCGTCTCGATGGAGGTGGTGACCGCCTCGTTGCCCTTGTGGGGCTTGTACAGATCGTAGACGCGGTAGGTCGGGCGCGCCCACGCCTCGTCGCCCTCGGTCTCAACCAGGCACTGGAGGACGTTGACGGTCTGGGCGATGTTGGACATCGTCATCACGTCGGCGTGGTCGTTGAAGATGTCGAGCACTGCGGCGGCCGACAGGGCGTCGAGGACGGTCCCGGGCTGTTCGAGGCCGCTGTGGCCCTGTGCCTCGGGATGCCACGAGCCCCACTCGTCGATGATGACGCCGATGTCACGCGTCGTCGCGAAGGCGTTGATGGCCGAGGCGATGCGCTGGATGTGGTCGTCGAGTTCCAGCGCTTCGAGGAGGAACTGGTCGTAATCGTCCTCGTCGGACTCGGAGACGGTCATCGTGCGACCGTAGTAGTGGTGCAGCGTCAGGTGGTCGAGCGGGTACTCGACGCCCCACGGGGTCTCGCCGACTTCCTCCATGAACTGGTGGTTCCAGTCGTGGCCCTCGTAGCCACAGGCGATGAGTTCGAGGTCGTAATCCAGCATGTGGGCGCTCTGGGTGCCGACGTACGTCGCGAAGCGGCGGTACTCGCGAGCGTACTGTTCGGGGTCCATCTGGCCACCACAGCCCCAGTTCTCGTTGCCGAGGCCCCAGTACCTGACGTCGAATGGCTCCTCGCGCCCGTTCTCGCGGCGGCGGTCGGCGAGCGTCGTGTCGCCGTCGTAGTTGCAGTACTCCACCCAGTCGGCGGCCTCCTGTGGGTCGCCGGAGCCGACGTTCGCGGCCAGGTACGGTTCCGTACCAACGCGCTCACAGAACTCGAGGAACTCGTGGGTGCCGAATCGGTTGGACTCCTCGGGGATCATCTCGCGGCCCTGGCCCCAGAAGAGGTTCCGTCGCCGGGGACGCTCTTCCTGGGGGCCGATGCCGTCTTCCCACTGGTAGTCGTCGGCAAAACAGCCGCCGGGCCAGCGCAGGACGGGCATCTCCAGGTCGTCGAGCAGTTCGACGACGTCCTCGCGGAAGCCGTCCGCGTCGACGCTGTCGTCGGTGTAGATACCGTCGTAGATACAGCGGCCGAGGTGCTCGGCGAAGTGCCCGTGGAGTTCGGGCTCGATGCGGTCGATACCTGCTTCTGTGTGTACTGTGACGCGAGCGTTTGCCATACAGTGTGATGGTATTCTGAGGGTCCGGTATAAAATGATCGGTCTCAGCGACGCTCACTGGCGAAATACGGCCTGTGAAGCGTCTCTCCGGGTGCAAATCGTGGGGGAGCCACCCACCCCCGTCACCACCACTCGTCTCGTCGACGGTTCGAACCGGTGTCCTCGCGGACCCGATTACAGCTGTTCGACCGTGTTTTCGAGCGTGCCGATGTTCTCTATCTCGATGCTGATCACGTCGCCCGCTTCGAGCGAGACCTCGTCCGGCGGGATGATCGACGTGCCGGTCAGGAGGACACTCGTCTCGGGGACCTCGTTGTAGCGGGTGTAGAAGTCGACCAGTTCCTCGCAGGTCCGGACCATCTCGGCGGTCGAGGTGCCCTCCGAGAAGACGACCTCGCCGTCGCGCTCGATAGTCATGTGCATCTCCAGGTCGAGGGGGTCGCCGACGGTGTCGCCCGTCGCGATGCACGGGCCGATGGCGCAGCTTTTGGCGTAGATCTTGCTCTGGGGCAGGTAGAGAAGATTGTCCCGCTCGATAGAGCGGCTACACATGTCGTTTCCGACGGTGAAGCCGACGATTTCGTCTTCGTAGAGGACGATGGTCATCTCCGGTTCTGGCGCGTCCCAGTCGGAGTCCCCGCGGATGCCCACCGTCTCGTTCGGGCCGACCGTCCGGCTCGGCGTGGCTTTGAAGTAGACTTCCGGGCGCTCGGCCTCGTACGCGTTGACGTAGGCTTCGGCGAGGCCGCCCTCGTCCTCGCGGGACTCCTGGCTGATGGCGTACGTGACGCCCGCTCCCCAGATCTCCTCGGGGTCGAACGGCCGGACGAGGTCGTCCTGCACCGATTCGAGTTCGACGGTTGGCGCCTCCTCGATGAGGCCGGCCGCGACGTCGTCGACGGTCCCGTTGGTCAGCGACGCGGCAGACGCCAATTCCAAGAACGACTCGGGGGCGGCCTCGGTCGCTGTGAGATCGTAGGCCGCCGACTCGTCCTCTGCGATCAACGACTGAGAATCCCCGCGCTCGATGCGATAGTAACGCATACTGAGTCATGGTGAGTTCTGGCATAAATAGTTTGTTGTTACTTCCTGTCACGGGCGTCTACTGCGGCGTGCGACCGGTTGACAACGCCGTCCGGCGAAACCGGATCAGGCGTGCTGGAGGTTGACTTCGATGATGTTGGCGGTGCTGAGGACCTCCGAAGGAATGGTCTCCTCGAAGCGTTCGCCGTTCATCCGGCTCTTCGGTGCGGAGACGCTCACCGCGCCGACCACTCTGTCGTCTGTCACGATGGGGGCCGCGACGCAGCGGACCCCTTCGACGCGTTCCTCGTTGTCGATGGCGTACCCTCGCTCTTTGATGTCCGTGAGTTCGTCTTCGAGAACGTCGCGGTCGGTGATCGTTCGCGGCGTCACCGGCTCCAGGCCGTGTTCCTCGATGATGGCCTCGCGTTTGTCCTCGCTCACCCATGCGAGGATGGCCTTCCCCATGGCCGTGGTGTGGAGGTCGACTTCCATCCCTTCGTAGGTGTCGAGGGTCACCGAGCGCGACCCCTTGACCTTGTAGAGAAAGATTCCCCGACCGTTCTCCTCGATCAGGAGGTTCGCGTGTTCGCCGGTATCGTTGGCCAGTTGTCTGACTTCCCCCTCGGCCACCTGAAAGAATTGTGACTGCGCGCGTGCGCGACCCCCCAGATTCAGAAACCGGACGCTGACACGAAACGTGCGGCCGTCTTTGACGAGGTAGCCGGACTCCGTCAGCGTCTTGAGGTGGTCGTGAACGGTGCTCCTGGGCTTCTCGAACTGCTCGACGACCTCCGGGAGCGTCGCGCCGCCCAACTGGTGGACCGTCTCGATGACGTCCAGGCTCATCGCGGTGGATTTGATCGGCGGGTTCTGTTCGACGTGCATGTCCGATCCTCTATCGCGGACCAACATTAATCGTCCGACAACGTCGGATCACAGATCGCCGCGAGCGAGTGTCTCCGTACCGATACCTTTAATACTGTTCTCAGGAGCTACTCACCTATGTCGGACCTGGAAATCACCGACGTTGAGACGCACCTGGTAGCGAACCCGTGGAAGCCGTGGGTCTTCGTCCGACTCCACACGGACGCAGGCGTTACCGGCCTGGCGGAAGCCACGACACACGACAAACCGCGAACCGTCGCGGCTGCCATCGAGGAGATGTCGGACTTCTTCATCGGCCGTGACCCCTTCGACACCGAGTCCCTGTGGCTCGAGATGTACCGCAACGAGTGGTTCTCGAAGAACGTCATCAACACGACGGTCGTCTCTGCCGTCGACATGGCCTGCTGGGACATCAAGGGCAAGTACCTGGACGAGCCCGTCTACGACCTGCTCGGTGGCCCGGTCCACGGCAAGGAGCTGCGCGCGTATGCCAACGGTTGGTACACGGAGGCCGACGGCGAACCGGAAGGCTTCGCGCGGGCCGCCGAGGCCGTCGTCGACGACGGCTACGACGCCATGAAGTTCGACCCGTTCGGAACCGCGTGGCAGTCGATGACCACCGAGGAGAAGAACCACGCCGTCGACATCGTCGGCGCCGTTCGCGAGGCCGTCGGCCCGGACGTCGAACTCCTCATCGAGTGTCACGGCCGCTT